>JAABUM010001245.1_pt1 | contig 38989 bp, 37 predicted proteins | sample 5559161 | NCBI WGS metagenome assembly JAABUM01 (sample SAMN10711868, study PRJNA513369) | rock metagenome | isolation source: Antarctica rocks | place: Antarctica: Victoria Land, Siegfried Peak nord
GCGTGCGGTTGGCCAAGGACGCCATGGCCGCTGTTGAAGCGCAGGTGGAGCGCCGCTCCGACTTGCCCAAGTGGTTCGTGGACATCCCTGCCCCGCCGGGTTCCTTATTATTTTGAAGATCCCTAAGGTGTATAGCATCGCGGACGTGCCGACCTTCCGGGAGAAGATGTTCAGTGGTCCCGAGGCCGGCGCGGATAAGGATCAGGTGGTGCCCAGTGACCAGGCGATCGGCGCCGTCACGTGTAGCGCCAAGGGGCACACGGTTGGCCACATGCTGGCCATGGCCTACCTTGACACCGCTCACTCCTGGCCAGGCCATACCGTGGCCGTGCAGACCAGTGGCCGGCGCGTGCTCGCCCGCGTGGCCACCACCCCCAGAATGCCCGCCTGCGCGCCCGCCCACGGGACGATGCGCCTGAGGTCTCGGGTGATCAGAGCGGGGCCGGGCCAGCGGTCCCACCCGCGTCAAAGGGCCAGAGGTGATCCACGGCGCGGCCCCGCACCGCTACGACGCCATCGTGATCGGCGTGGGGGCGATGGGCAGCGCCACCTGCTACCATCTGGCCCAACGGGGTAAGCGTGTGCTGGGCCTGGAGCGATTTGGTATCCCGCACACGCGCGGCTCGTCACATGGCTACACCCGCATTATTCGCCTCGCCTACTACGAGCACCCTTCCTATGTGCTGCTGCTACGCCGCGCCTATGAGCTGTGGCGGGATATTCAAGCGGTGGCCGAGGAGCAACTGCTCTATATCACAGGGTCGCTGGATGCGGGGCCAGCCGACGAGTGGGTGTTCAAGGGGGCCTGGGAGGCCGCCAGGCTCCATGACCTGCCCCACGAGGTGCTGACTGGGGCGGAGGTGCGGCGGCGCTACCCGGGCTACCATCTGCCAGCGGAGACCCTGGCCCTGTTTCAGCCGGAGGGCGGCTTTCTGCGGCCGGAGCGCTGCATCGTGGCCTATGTGGAGGCGGCGCAGCGCCTGGGCGCCGAGATCCATGGCCAGGAGCGCGTGCTGGAGTGGCAGCCCACGGCCGGTGGGGTGCGTGTACGCACCGACCGTGATGTCTACGAGGCAGACAAGTTGGTGCTCACCGCCGGCGCATGGAACGGGGAGATGGTGGACCTGCTACAAGACCTGATTGTGCCTGAGCGTCAGGTGCTGGCCTGGCTGCAACCAACCCAACCCGCTCACTTTCAGCCCGAGTGTTTCCCCGTGTTTAATCTCCTGGTTGAGGAGGGGCGCTTCTACGGCTTCCCCGTCTTCGATGTGCCGGGTTTCAAGTTCGGCAAATATCACCACCTGGAGGAGATGGGCGCCGCCGAGACGCTCGACCGTGAACCGCACCCACGCGACGAACTGATGTTGCGCCAGTTCGCCGAGCGCTACTTTCCCGATGGCTGCGGGCCGACGATGAACTTGGAGACCTGCCTGTTCACCAATACGGCGGATGGGCACTTTGTGGTTGACCTGCATCCCGACTATGCGCAGGTTGTGATCGCCTCGCCCTGCTCGGGGCATGGGTTTAAGTTCGCCAGTGTGATCGGCGAGATCCTGGCTGACCTGGCCGAGATTGGGCTGACCCGCCACGATATTGGCCTGTTCAGGCTGGATCGCCTACGCCAACCGGCTGAAGGCGTCATGCCCTCATCCCCACCGGCGGCGCACCACAAGGGCGTCGCGCGGAGCCGCCCTAACGGTCCTGGCGCTCACCTGAACTCACCTTCTAGAGGGTCAGCGACCCCGAATGGGCAGCGCGCCGATAATCAGCCCAGGCGCTACCCACGGACCCGCGATGTGACGCCGTTCTGGTAGCGCTAGGGCGCTCGATCACCCAGGGTGGATGGTCAGGCGCTGACCGGCCCGCGGAGACCAGCACAGGTAGAGGCGGCCGTTGGATACCATATAGCTGCCCTCCCGCACAGCCCCCTCGGCTGCCCGCTGCAGGGGAACGTTGTCCAGGGTGACCATCCGTGGCGCCGTCGCGCCCTCCAGGCTGAGGGTAAAGCACGCGCAGGCAAACGGCGTGGTGACCTCCAGCGTGGCGCTGCCTGTGTCGTCCACGGCCGAGGTGACCTCCACGCCAGCGGCGGCGGCGGCGTAGGCGGCCAGATCGGAGCAGCGAGTCCAGACCACCCGATCGCCGAAGTGGTCGCCGATGCGGCGGGCCACCTCGTTGAGGGCGGCGAGGCCGGTCCCGGAGCCGTGGCTGAACAGGGTTTGCCAGTGCGTGTGGAAGACCGCTGGGCCACCAGCGGCCAGCACCTGCGCCAACCGTCCCCGCTGGCCGTCGGCGCTGATCAACTCGTCGGGCTGGGGTGCGCCATAGGTCCACACCGCCCGCCCAAAGTCCTGCCCATCGCAGGCGATGATGCTCACCACGGCCGCGCCCGCCGCGGGCTGAAAAATCCGCGGGCGTGGCGGCACGTGCGAGGCCGTGTTGTCCATGTGCAGGAAATACCAAGTCAGCGTGCGGCCATTGACCCGGCGCTGCGCCTCCAGCAAGGCGCCGGCATACTCATCCTCGACGCCAGCGCCAAAATCCCAGGGCGAGGTCATCCCACTGCACGGTAAGTCCACGTTGTTCAGGATCTCCAGAGCCAGGGAGAGGTAGGGTAGCAGCGTGCGGCCGGTTTGCTGGCGACTCCACACATGCTCCCAGTAGGGCAGCAGCAGGCCCGTCCGCGGGTCCAGCGCGTTCCAATGCGTGAGCACTTCGGGCGTGATATCCAGCGCCGGGGCGATGCGCGTGCGCACGGCGTCGAGGAAATAGGCCACATCGGCGTCGCTCAACCCCTGGACCGATTGGTCAATCCGGCCCAGACCAAAGGGATTGGGTATGACGCTGAACTTGCCCCGAATACCATGTGCCTCAACCAGGTCGGCAAACTGGTCCACCAGTTCACGGGGGACCAGGGGCGGGCCGTAGCGGAACCCCAGGTGAAAATGCGCGGGATTATAGCCAGGGTTTGGATCGTCAACCACAAGGCTGAGCGGCTGGCGCAACAGCGGGTTTTCGACACGTCCGGCGATGTGCGGAAGATCACGCCAGGAAAAGCCTGGCACTGTCCCGACCCCCATGTGGCCTTTCCTTTCAGAGCACGGCTTTCTCACAACCAGCCGGATCAGGTGAGCAAGGACGCTGCTGTACGGTCAGTGTACAGCAGCACCATGCGGCAGGGGAAATGGCGGCGCACCCGCGCGCCGCTCAGGCCAGCGCGGCGCAGCAGGCCACGCGCCTCGGTAGGGGTGTAGGCGCGGCGCACCGATAGGGGGCCATCATGACGGGTCAGTGGGCTGCGCCACAGCAGGGTCAGGGCGCGGGCGCCCAGGTAGGCCAGGGCCGAGCGCTCCAGGTCAGGGGCCACTATAGCCCGGCTAACCCGGGCCAGTTCGCCCAACAGGGCCACGGCCTCTGGTGGCGCGAAGTGGTGCAGGGCCAGCGAGCATAACGCCACGTCAAAGGCGGCGGGCGCGAAGGGCAGCGCCAGCGCGTCGGCGTGCAACAGGGTGATCTCCGGGTAACCCGCGCAGGCGTGGCGGGCTACCTCCAGCACTGCTGGGCTGACGTCAACCGCCGTCACCGTGATGGGCAGGCCGCGCCGCCGCGCCCACCGCGCCACGGCCAGCGGCACATCGCCCGCGCCGGTCGCGGCGTCCAGCACCGCCAGCGTACGGCCTGGTGAGGTCACGGTCAGCCGCTCCAGGTAGCGCAGGGTCAGGCGGGTCCACCCCAGGGCGCGGTTTGTGGCGGCGATCTCGGCCAGGTTGCGGGCCAGCGCCTGGGGGGCCAGATTGGGGTCATCCAGCCATTCCTGCTGAGCCGCGCGGCAGCGCAGGCCCCATAGGTCACCAGCCAACGACATCGTGCTCCACTTCCCCCATCCAAAATGCCGGGCCGTTGTACCAATACAGCACGGCGAGCAGTCGCCGTCCACACCCCGCTCGGTTAGCCATACTGGGCCTGACGGCCTCCCCTCTCGGCCTGGCTTGCCATGTGCCCGAGAGATTATAGCGTCTCTGACAGCCCCCGCCAGATCTCATTTCGGGGGTGCGGTGATGCCATGACTGGCCCGCGCGACGTAGGTGCTGGAGAGCGGCAGTGTGCCGCCAGGCGAAAGGGGGCGCAGTGTGCCCTGCTCAAAGGCGCGCTCAAACGCCTCCACCACCCGTGGATCAAACTGCGTGCCGCTACCCTCGCGCACCCGGCGACGCGCTTCACTCAGGCGCAGGGCGGGCCGGTACGTGCGGCTGCTGGTCATGGCGTCAAACGAATCGGCCACCATCACGATAGCCGCATCGCGGGGGATCTCGTCGGCGGTGATTCCATCGGGGTAACCCGCGCCGTCCCAGCGCTCGTGGTGGTGGCGTACAGCCCCGGCGATGGCGCGTAGCGGTGGCACGGCCAGGACCACGCGGTGGCCCATCGCAGTGTGTTGCTGCAGGACAGCGTACTCGCTGTCGGTCAGCGCGCCCAGCTTGGTCAGGATAGCGTCGGGCACGCCGATCTTACCCACATCATGGAGCAGCCCGGCCAGCCGCAGGTGCTGCACCTCGATCTCCGGGAGGCCCATGGCCCGCCCAATCGCCTCGCTATAGGTGCTGACCCGCTGTGAATGCCCCTGCGTATAGGCGTCCTTGGCGTCCACGGCTATGGCGAACGCCTCTACCGTAGCCAGCCCGACCGCATCCAGCGCGGTAGGCACTGCCGCCACCGCTTCGGGCGGCAGAAGCTCCACCGTGGCGCCGGCCACGCGGTTGTGGCCTTCCCCCTTGGTGCGGCTCAATGCCTCGCTGGCCGCGCCGATGAGGTCCTCCGGCGAACGCCCGCACAGGGGGAAGGAGGCAACGCCCGCTTTGATGTCCAGCCGCTTGAGCGTCGTCTGCCCGCTCATGCCGGCGGCTAGAGTATCGGGGTCCGGCGGCGCCACGGCGACGGGAGCCGGTGGTGGGGTAGCCTCGGCGACGGGTGCGGCTACCTGGATGGGAGCGACCGCGCCAGTGGGGGCCACTGCCCGGGAGAGGCCCGCCGGCGCGCCGCCGGGCTGCTTGCTCCACGCCGCATACAGCACAAAGCCGATCAAGGCCATGGTGAGGGGAACCGAGATGATGGCCAGGCCCACCGGCGCCGCCGAGAGCTGCTTGTGACCCTGCCACTGGGCAATCAAAATCAGGGCCAGGATGGCCTGACACAACGCCGCGCCAAGGCCAGCCAGGTAGAGGCGGCCCAGGCGGGCGCCGCGTGTGAGACGCTGCTCTTGCTGCCGCATCCTGCATCTCTCCAGCCCACTCTGGCCCCGCTCCAGCGCCCGCCTGGCGCTTCTGTGTAGCCCGCGGAACGGAGCCTAGAACCTGTACACCAGTCATTGTAACCCAGATGTCGGCTATGCGCGCGTGGTGAGCTCATCCTCTGAGCGCAGACGATAGCCTGCTCCCGGCTCAGTGACCAGCAAGCGTGGCTGGGTGGGGTTGTCTTCGATCTTACGCCGCAGTTGTCCGATGTAGACATGAAGGTACTGCGTTTCTTCCCCGTAGGCAGCCCCCCACACTTCCTGGAGCAGTGTACGATGAGTGACCACGCGGTCCACATGGTGGGCCAGGCAGAGCAATAGGTCATACTCCGTAGGGGTCAGGCGCACCTCACGGCCGCCCTTGGTGACCTGGCGGCGGGCTGGATCAATGGCCAGGTCGCGCGCCCGCAGCACAGGGTCGGCGGGCACCGCCACGCGGGCAGCGTGGCGCAGGGCCACCCGCAGGCGGGCTAGCAACTCGTCGGCGCCGAACGGTTTGGTCAGATAATCGTCGGCGCCCAGGTCAAGAGCCTGCACCTTGGCCACTTCGTCGCCGCGGGCGGAGAGCACGATCACCGGCCGCTCGTTCCAGGAGCGCAGTTCACGCAGGACCTCAAGGCCGTCCATACCAGGCAAGGTGAGATCAAGCAGCACCACGTCTGGCCGCTCCGCCGCCGCGATGGTCAACCCGTCCTCGCCGCTCACGGCCAGATCCACTGTGTAGCCGTGCGCTTGCAGAGTGGCGCGCAACACCCGCCTGATGCCTACATCGTCATCCACCACCAACACCCGCGCGCCCACTACGCGGCCTCCGCGTGGGCCAGAGGCAGCCGCACCTCCAGACAGGCGCCTCCCGTGGGGGTGGCCAGGGCGCGGATGGAGCCGCCGTGGGCGTCCACGATGCCCTTGCAGATGGCCAGGCCCAGGCCGGTCCCGGGCACGGCGCGGGTAGCGGGGCCGGGCACGCGGTAGAACTTGGAGAAGACCTGCTGGCGGTGCTCCGGCGCGATCCCTGGCCCCTCGTCTTCTACCCACATCATGGCCTCGCTGGCCTCCGTGCCCAGGCGCAGCGTCACGGCCGTGCCGGGCGGAGCATACTTGACTGCGTTGTCCAGCAGGTTGGCCAGCACAGCCTCGATCTGCACATAGTCAACCAGGGCATACAGGCCACCTGGTGGCAGATCAAGAGCTAGGCGGTGGTTGACCAGGCGCGGAGCCAGTCGCTGGGCTACCCGTGCGGCAATCTCGGCCACATCGTAGAGGTGTCGCCGCGGGTGCAGCACGCCCGCCTCAATGCGAGAGAGATCCAGCAGGTTGCCGACCAGCACGGAGAGGCGCTCCGCCTCCTCGGCTATCGAGCAGAGCAGTTCGTCACGCAACGTGGCGTCGGTAGACACGGCTTCCTGGCGTAGCGCGTCCGCCGCGCCCCGGATGGTAGCCAACGGCGTCCGTAGCTCGTGTGAGACGCTGGAGAGCAGAGCCGATTTTGCCCGGTCGCTTTCCCGTGCCACCACGGCGTCGGCGGCCTCCTGGGCAAGGTGCGCTCGCTCGATAGCCAGGGCCGCCTGCGTGGCAAATGTCTCCAGCAGGCGCTCATCCTCGTCGGTGAAGCGGACACTGGCCTGGCGGACCAACCTGAGCAGGCCCACAGGTTGGTTGCTGCCCCGTAGGGGCACAAACAGCACAATGGCCGGCGCCTCGGCCGCTCCATCCAGAGGCGTAGAGCAGCCACCTGGAGGGTTGCCCCACGGTGGCGGCCCTGGATGACGCTGCAATGTCAGCCCTACGCTCCGACCATGCCGCAGAGCCCACGCCGCCGCCGCCGCCACATCACGCTCCCCCCCATGCCCGTTAGGCTCAGAGTTGGGCAGCGCCCAATAGCCGTGGTCGCGCAAGGTCCCCTCGGCGTCGGCCAGCAGCACGGCGCACGATTGCAGGGCGAAAATGCGCCCCAGCCGTTCGCTCAACCCGGTCAAAATACCGTTCAGGTCCGGCGCGGTAAGCGCCCCGCTGAGGTCATAGAGCAGCGCCGTGGCCCGGGCCCGCCGCTGCGCCTCGTCAGCCCGGGCCCGAGCGCGGGCGGCCAGTTCACTGGTCAGCGCGGCCAACCCCAGAAACAGCAAGAGGGTCAGGCTGTCCTGCCCGTTGGCGATATCCAGCGCGCCGTAGGGCAGCACAAACAGCAGGTCCAGCGCCAGCACGCAACCCACGGCCACCACGGTTGCCGGTAGTAACCCGCCAACCGTGGAGCCGACTAACACAGGGATCAGGTAGAGCAGGGCCACATTGGCGGTGCTTACGTGGCCGCGCAGCAGCAGCATCAGGTAGGTCAGCACGATGGCCACGGCCACAGCCATGGCCAGTCCGGCGAACCTCTGCCGTATGCCTGGCGACAGCCCAGGCGCCCAGGGTAGTGCGCGTGGGCGTGGCGGGGCGGCCCTTGGCGCTCTCCCCCAGCGCGCGGCACGGTCACGCACTGCCTTGCCTCCTCACCCATCCCACACTGATGATTGCTCCATTGTACTGCCTTTGACGCGCCGGCCTTCACCAACGCGGCCGCGGGGCAGTATGCTAGTACTGTTCGGCTGACAAACCTGCGCCGCGGTGGATCAGTAGGGAGCAACAGGCCAGAGAGTGCAGTAGGGGAGGGAACGGGTCATGCCACGCGAGCTAGTCTTTCTGCCGGGCGCCGGCACGTTTGCCCTGCGTGAGTTCGATCCGGCGCCTCTGGGGCCGGGTGATGCGCGGGTGCGCCTGGAATTGGCCGCGCCGAAACACGGCACCGAGGCGCATGGCTGGAGCGCCAACGTCAACCGTGGGCGGCGCTGGCACCCCCAGCTACGCCTGTTTCTGGATGCGCCTGGCGAGCAGCCCTCCCGGCCTGACTATGTACACGTGGGTAATATGGCCGTGGGCACGGTTGAAGAGGTTGGGCCGGCGGTGGAAAGCCCGCGGCCAGGGGACCGCGTCTACGGCTACCTGCCCGTACGCGAGATACACCAGGTGGCGGCTAGTCGCCTGCGGCCGCTCCCCCACGGTCTGACCCCTGAGAGCGCCGTCTGCGTGGACCCCGCGCACGTGGCTTTCGTGGCCGTGCGCGATGGCCAGGTGCGCCTGGGTGACGATGTGGCCGTCTTCGGCCTGGGGGCTATCGGTCTGCTCACCGTGCAGGCAGCCCTGGCTTCGGGTGCGCGGCGGGTCGTCGCCGTAGATCCCCTGGCCAGCAGGCGTGAACGCGCCGTGGCCATGGGCGCCGTGGCCGCTTTTGATCCCGTGGCTGGCGACGTGGCCGTGGCCATCAAAGAGGCCACCGACCGGCAGGGCGTGGATGTGGCTCTGGAGACCTCAGGCGCCGACCGCGCCGTCCACGAGGCGATCCGCTGCATCCGGCAGTGCGGTGTGGTGGTCGGCGTAGGCTGGGGCAGCGGCACGGGCGTCGGACTCTACCTGGGCGAGGAGTTCCATGTCAACCGGCCCACTCTGATCGCTAGCCAGGCCAGTTCCTACTGGGGCAACCCCGACCGTGACCACCCCCTATGGGATGAGCAGCGCGCCCAATCCGTCTGCGCTGAGCTTTTCAGGCGGGGCTCCTTGACCCACCAGGGCATCCTGGACCCCATCGTTACGCTGGAGCAGGCCCCCGAGACGATGCGGGCCATTCGCGAGGACCCCGCGCGGGTGCTCAAGATCGGCATCCGCCTCTGAACGCCGCGTGGGCACGGCTCCGCATCATCGCCCCTGGCTACTGGTAGGGGCGTCCCCCTTGTAGGCACCCGGTTCGGCCTGGGCGCGAGGGCGGGTCGGTGCGGTCAGCGTCGAGTCCACCGGACAGGACGGTGCGCCCATGGTATGGTGGCAGTGGCACTCAGGTTGCCTCCTCTTCTGACCAGGAGACAGGCCGTGGTCACGTGGGTGGCCCCCAATGGCCCCGCCTGGAGCACGGATATCCGGCCCAGAGACCACATTGTGGACTGGGACGGCACGGGACGGCGGCCCCCGACGCTCACGGCGCGCTTCGGCGCTCAGCTCCGTCTGCTGCGCGCCGCCCCCACCCCCGCTTTTGTCCCTGCTGATGGCCGCGTTAGGCCTGGCCTTCCTGGGCAGCGGCGTGCTGGCGCTGGGCAGAAGCCCTGGCAGGCCCTCGGACTGATCCACTGCGCCACCAGTATCAGCGTCTGGAGGGGCCGCCCCAGTGCCCAAGCTTGCCACCTATAAGAGAATAGCCTAATCCACTTTAGGCTATTCTCTTATAGGTGGCTGTGGTGGAGGCGAGGGTGGTGGATGGTCTTTGTCGATCGGGAAGCGGAAGGTGTCGGTCTCGTGGGTCTTGACGACCTCTACGGGACTCTGGCCTGACCGGCAGGGATGAACCGGGCAAGGTTCTGGCGCCTGCTCAGATTCCAGGTGGCATCTTTAGCCCCGCGTTGCCCGCGGGAGTTCCTGTGACAAACAATTGACCGAAGAGTGTGCGGCGTTAGCGCTGCTGGGCCAAATGGGCCACAATCTCAGCCTCTAGGCGGCCAAAGAAGCGGTCAATCACGGCGCGGGCGGCCGGGCTGACCACCTGAGCGCCCAGGATTTTGAGCAGGCCCGAGAACTCCACCTGGCCATCGTAGCGCAGGCTGCACCCCGCATCCACCGCCCCAGCGTCGGCCGGCGTCGGCAGAAGTTCAAGGTCGAAGCGGCCACCACCGCGCACCCGCCCACCAGGTCCCGACCCTTCGGCCCGCAACGTAAAGTACTCGGGCGCCACTGCTTCGTCCACGGTAATCGTGCCCTGGTAGCGGCCGGTCAGCACGGCCAGGGAGATCCGCAACTCCACGGTGTAGGTGCTGGGGCCGGTCGGCTCAAAGCGCTGGCAGCCTGGCAGCGCGCGGGCCAGCCGCGCCGGATCAAACAGGCAGTCCCAGATGGCCTCGCGGGGCACATGAAAGACGTGGCCACCCTGTAGACGCATCGCTCCCTTCCTCCTGACCAATATGGTAGCAGTTTTGCGTCCCCGCCCGTGGCGACTGCCTGGCCAGCAATCCTGCCATGTGGCTGTGATCTCAGCCACTTGCTGTGTATAATGCAGGGAGCAAGGGTGGGAGAAGAAGGAGGTGGCGGCGTGGTGACGTGTCCTGAGTGTGGCGCCCCGGTGGATCGTGCGGACGTGGAGAAGGGTGAGATCATCGTCTGCCCGGATTGCGGGGTTGAGCTGGAGGTGACCGGCACGGCCCCCCTGGAGATCGCGCTGGCCCCCGAGGAAGAAGAAGACTGGGGCGAGTAGGCGCGCCGGGCCTGGCAAAAGAGGGAGACAGCTGTGCCTGACCACGACGGGGAGGCTGAGCAAGAGGGCTTGGCCGACGAGCTGATGGAGCGCATCCGCCGCGTGCTGCGGGAGGACGTGGGCGCCCTGCTGGCCGGCGCCGCTGACCCGGCGGCCCTCACGGCGACGATCCGTGGCCACCTGACCGGGCTGCTGGGCGAGGCTGACGACGCGCTACGCCGCCTGCGCGCCGAGGCCGAGCGCTGGCAGCGTGAGCGATCACGGGCCGAGCAGGACGCCGCCGTGGAGACGCAGCTAATGGTCCTGGCCTCCGAACAGGGTAACCGCGCCGTGGTAGTTGCCGCCGAGCAGCGCATTGGGCAACGCCGCGCGGCGGCGGCCCAGGCTCAGGCTCAGGAGCGCCGGGTAAGCCGCCTGGTGGATGCCCTGCTAGCCGTGGTCGGTAGCCTGCGGGCTATGCTGGCCCTCCTGACCAGCCCACCCAGCGCGCCCGAGCCTCCGGGAGGCAGCGACCATTTCACCCGCGCGGCCAAGCTGGCCGCTGAGATAGACGCGCTCAACGAACGGGCCTTCCAGAAGGTGCGCGAGGCGCGGGAACGCGCCGTGGGTCAGCGCCCCGATAGCCACCTCTGAAGCGCCAGGCTAGGGGCGGCGCCGTCGCCGGGGTGGGCGGCCAAACAAGGCCCAACAACCCAGCAGGATGAGTGCGCTGTATGGCCATAGAGCCAGAGTGTGCCAGTGAGCAAGTGTGGAGATCAGTAGCTCCGCGCCCACGAACGAGGCGCCCACCCGAACGGCCACGGGCATTCCACCGCCCGAACCAGCCGCCGCCGCTGGTAAGGCGGGCGACCGTTTGCTGGGAGCCCCATGTAGCCAGTCGCTCAGGCCACAGCTGGGGCAGCGCGGCCACACCACTTCGGGCGCCTGGACAAGATCGGGTGATTCAAACTCGTTGGCGCACCAGCCGCACTTGAACAGGCGGCGCTTGCTCCACTCCTGGCTGCCGCACTGGGGACAGTAGCGGGGCACCTTCTCGCCCATCTGCTTCTTGGTGCGCCAGACATGGTTGCAGCGGTGGCAGTGGCAGGTGCGGCTGGCCCCCACCGTGGCGTCCCAGATGACCAACTGGTGGTTGGCCTGTAGCTCATGGCGCAGATCCTGGCTGATATCCACGATATCCGTGCGCGGCTGCGCCGTGCGCGCGTCCACGCCCAGCCGGACGAGGTGCTGCATCTCGGTGGGCAGCGCGGCTGGCTGGACGACGGGTATCACGGCGGGCAGGTTCTTGAGCAGGGCGCCCGTCGCTTTCTCTGAGCTGCCGCTGATGCCGGAGACGCGCCGGATCACCTCGGCGCGGTCGGCGTCGGAGCGTACACCGGCCAGCACCAGCAGGTTGCCCGACGGCACACCCTGGGCGTGGGCGGCGCCGGTGGGCGGGGCGGCCGGTGGGCGGGGCGGTGAGGCGGGACGCGGCGGGGCACCGGCGGGGTTGGCCCGCAGAGCGGCGTCCACGTCGGCCATTGAGGCAAAGCGCTCCAGCCGGTCGGGGGCCAGGCAGCGCGTAACCACGCCCACGATCGCGGGTGAGAGGGCAGGGTTGAGCGTATTCAACGGGGGGAACTGGAAGGGCGGGAACTTGCTGGGGTCGCGCCCGCTGAGCAGATAGTGCAGCATGGCCCCCAGCGAATAGATATCCGAGCGGGGATCCGTCTGGCCGGTGTAGTGTTCGGGTGAGGCGTAGCCCGTGGTGCCCAGCGCAGTGGTGTCCGAGGTTTTCTGCGGCTTGAACAGGCGGGCGATGCCGAAGTCAATCAGGCGCACCTGCCCATCGGACTCGACCATCACGTTGCTAGGCTTGAGGTCGCGGAAGATGATCGGCGGGGTGCGGCTGTGCAGGTAGGCCAACACCGAGCACACCTCGAGCATCCACGCGCGGACCCTATCCTCGGGCAGGGGGGCGAAGCTACGCGCCTCGATCATATCCTCAAGGCTCTTGCCATCAATGAACTCCATCACCAGGTAGTGCCGGCTGTTCTCGCTGAAGCGATCAATGACCTGGGGGATAGCCGGGTGGCGCAGGGTGGTCAGCAGGTCCGACTCCTGGCGGAAGTTGGCCTCGGCCTCGGCGCGGTCGGCGGCGTCGGCAAACTGGTCCACCATCTCCTTGACCGCCACCACCCGATCAGAGAAGTGGGTGTCGCGGGCGCGGTAGACGGCGCTCATGCCACCCTGGCCCACCACGCTCTCCAGGATGTAGCGGCCATTTTGCACATAGCGTGGCACGCCACCTGGTCGCCCCGCCATGGCCCCAGGGCTCGGGAACGAGGGCAGGGGACCCGGTGGGGCCACGGGTTGGGTCAGCGGTGAACTGGCCCCTCTGCTATCCAGGCGGGCGCCGCAGGTTACGCAGTAACGGTATTTGTCGGGGTTGGCCGTGCCACACAGGCTGCATTGTCGCGTCACGCGTCGTCCACTCTCTTGCCCGGCGGCGCATGCGAGGGGCAGCCAAGGCGCCACTTCCGCGGGAGAAACACCCTCAGTGTAGCAGAATCTCCGCCACCAGGAGACGGCTCCCACAAGACATAATACCAGAATGGCGGTCGACCCGCATGGGCGTGCCTCAAGAGTGAGGGCGCACTTGACAGCCACCCGGTCCGCTTGCCAGAATCACCACAACAGCAGGTGAGGAGAGGTGTGATGCGCTATGCCATAAAGCTGGGGCCCTACGCGGACCACGCCGATCCGCGGCGGCTGGCCGCGCTGGCCCACGATGCCGAGGTGGCCGGGTGGGACGGCTTCTTTATCTGGGACGCCATGCTCCATGACGGCCATGGGCTGCTCAAGCCGGATCCCTGGATCGCCCTGGCGGCTATCGCCATGTGTACCGAACGCCTGCGCCTTGGCCCAATGGTCACCCCGCTAGCCCGTCGCCGCCCCTGGAAGGTGGCCCGCGAGGCGGCCACGCTGGACCACCTCTCCGGCGGGCGGCTGATCCTGGGGGTGGGCCTGGGCGATCCGTCGGACGAGGAGTTTGGCTGGTTCGGCGAGCCCACTGACTACAGGGTGCGGGCGCGCATGCTGGACGAAAGCCTGAGCATCCTGGATGGCCTGTGGAGCGGCCAGCCGTTCAGCTACCAGGGCGAGTTCTACACCCTGCATGAGATGACCTTCCTGCCACGGCCAGTGCAGCGGCCGCGCATCCCCATCTGGTGCGGCGGCTGGTGGCCCAACAGGCCGCCGATGCGCCGCGCCGCCCGCTGGGACGGGGTCCAGCCTGGCAAGCTGAGCGGCCCACTGACCCCTCAGGAGGTGCGCGAGATGGTGGCCTATATCATGGCCCACCGCGCCGACGCCGCGCCGTTCGACGTGGCTGTCCCAGGGGTCACCCCCGGCGATGACCCCGCCGGCGGCGCGGCGCTGGTTGCCCCGTTTATTGAAGCGGGGGCCACCTGGTGGATCGAGGACTGCGGCCCCGACAGCTTTGCCCACGCTCCCGATGCCCAGGACGGGCCGTGGCCTATCGCGGCCATCGAGCGGCGCATTCGCCAGGGGCCGCCCAGGGTGTAGGCAAGGTCACGCATTTGCCCAGGACACCACGGCGGACGTTTGCCAGCGGTAGGGGAGCCCCTACAAACTGCCAAGCTGAAGGCCCGTCGCTAAGATCCTGAAGAAACACCAGACTTTCCCAGATAAGTAGCATTCATTCCACGGGCTGCGCGCGCATCCTCTCGAAAACGAACTGCATACGCGGGTCGCTCCTTAATGGCTGACGCTCCTCATCGAAGTGAGAACAAGCGATGAGACAGGACAGCCCGCACTGGCCCGCTAGAGCAACAAGGCCATCGGGGGTATAGAGATGCCACTGGAAGGTGTCGGCGCCGCGTCCATCCTCATACTCTAGCTCGACGGTAAGACGGTTGCCTGTCATACGCTTGCTTTCGGTGACGTGGGCGCCGTCGCGCTCGAAGGTCTGTGTCCCCTGATGCTGCTCAAAGAACTCACGGTGGTAAATGTCCATGATGACGCGACCATGTGGCGTTAGCTTGCGGCCGATGTGGCGTAGCACATTGGCATTGGTCACCTCATCGAAATACCCGAAGCTTTGCCAGAGGTTGATGATGGCGTCAAATAACCCTGGTAAAGAGTCGAGGTCACGCATATCGTGGGTACGATAGCTGACGCCTACTGTACGCCGCCCCGCCTCAGCGATCACGGCGGGATCGCGGTCAATGCCGGTGACGTGGTAACTCCGCTGGGCCAATTCCTGTGCATGACGACCCCATCCACAACATAGGTCAAGCACGGAGCGGTAGGTCGGCAGCGGAAGATGGCGCGTGACGAAAGCGACCTCCCTGTCGGTCTGCACCGGTAGGATGGGGCACATGAAGAGCTCGAACCAGCTTGGAGAGTAGGTATTTGTCATGACTCACATCCGATCTGGAGCGCGTGGGCTCCCCATGCTAAGCCGCTGATTGACACGCCCAGGCAGGCGCCATACAACCACCGTTATACAGCACTGATTACCGTATTTAGGAGGGGGCGCCGCGCGTGCATGGCTTGGCGCTAGAGCGGCACTACGTCCTAGTTATCTGGTCCCGAAGGAGAGAAACAGCCGTGACGACCGTCGTTGAGGCCGCTGATCTGTGTATCACGATCCTGGTTTGGAGTCAGTGCCTCGACCCCGAACGCGCGCTGCATCGGCGCGCGCTGGTCGGGCTGAACAAGCAAGAGCGCCCGCATGCCCTGTGGCGCGCACCCTCTGCTTTGGCGCCTTGCACCACAGCGAGGCCCGGCCACCGACTGGGTGGCGCATGGCAAAGATCTTGTCGCGAACCCGAAATGTGGGGTCGCCCACGCCTCCCGCCTCCCGCGCCTCCGGCATGACCAGGCAGATGGCCCGTAGCCGGTCCAGCGTCTCGTCGTGGATCATGCGCTCTACTCCCCGCCCCTTTAACTTACAGGAAGCGGCGGCGCTGCGCGGGCAGCCAGCGGTCCAGCAGGTCGCGGCAGTTGATCACCTTCTCGGCCAGATCCAGTGGCACGTAGTAGTATTGGTTGGTCGCCTCGAAGCCGATCCGCGCGTCGGCGGTCTGAATGGCGTACAGTTGCCGCGCTAGGTCCAGTTCGTTGCGCACCAGGCCTTCCAGGTCAGCCAGGGGGCTAGCGGCCGAGGCGCCGTCGGAGGCAGCGATCAGGGCAGTGCGGGCCAGCACAAACAGCGCCGCGTTGGCCGCCGCGCGCAGGTGCAGCGCTGCGGCACGGACAACCCGCCCCTCGTCGCGCAGGGCTGCCGCGTACGCGTCGTGAGGGTCGGCGTCCAGCGCCGCCTCCAGACTAGCGGCGGCGGCCTCGAAGCCCTCCGCCGCTTTGGCCAGTTGAGCGGCGAATGTCTCGGGCGGGTAGACGGCCCGCCAGCGGTCCAGATCGTCATAGGGCAGGCCGACCATGGTAGCGGCGTAGCCGGTGGGCGTCTCCCACAGCGGGTTAGCTGGCCCCATCTGCTGAGGGCCATGGTAGACCACGCCGATGTGGTAGGGAAACTCAGCGAAAGCGGCGCTACACGTCTGCCAGGCGGCCACGGCGGCCGGCCACAGCAGCGGCCCGAAGCGGCGGCGGGCGACCTGCTCCAGCGCGCCATCCACCGTCATCTCTGGCGCACTACCCAGCGCGGCCACCGCCTCCAGGTTTGGCGATGGGTAGCCGCCCAGCGTCCACCCCAGCAGCAGGCCGTCCACGCCGGCCTGGCGCAGGTTGGCCGCGTGCCGCGCGGCGTTGGCCACGACAGGGATATAGGGGAGGGCTGATAGCTCCCACGTGGAGCCAGCCTGCACTTTGGCGATGGTCTTGAGGCCGCGAGAGCGGGCCAGGCCCCAGTGGCGGGTGGCCCGCGGACCAGGCCCAATCGCCGAGAGCGCATACTCGCCCACAACGCTGTCCACACCGCCGCGCCGGATGGGCAGGCTCCACTCGCTGACGCTCATAAAGCGCGCCTCGGCGGGCAGCCGGGCAATAATCCGCTCGGCCCATTCGTCGGGCCAGCCCCAATCCCACACCAGCAGCTCCGCCCCGCCGCCGCCCTCCCTAATGCCTTCGGCGATCAGGGTATTCACCTCGGCGATGACCTCCGCGCCGGAGCGCTGGGAGCAGCGGGGGCAGTCCACCGGCACGGCATGGGAGTTCACATGCGACCAGCAGTTGGTCAGGTTCTCCGAAGCGGTGATGGTGAAGAAGCCGCACAAGTCAGGCGTCGCGCGCTGGATAGAGGCCACCGCGCGGCGCAGGTACTCTTGCACGGCGGGGGCGCTGGTGCAGAGCGCGGCGTGGTCGCCGGCCACACTGCCCCTGATCTCAGGATGCCGCTCGTAGAAGGGCAGAGGCATCGCCCGTGGCTCGTTCATGTAGAGGTAGACGCGCATGCCCTGGCGGCCTGCCCGCGCCACGAGGTCGGCCAGCGCAGTCAGGCGCTGCTCGTAGCGCGCGCTTAACGTGGGGTCCCAGGGGAAAGGGGCCAGCCTATACAGGACAGCCTGCAGCCACACGGCATCTACGCCGGAGTTAGCCAGGCGGGCCAGGTAGCCATCGGGGTAGGGGCCGGGCCCCTCCTCCAACAGGGGGTCGCCGTAGAGCGCAAAGTAGGAGGAACAGATGCGTGGTGTAAACCGCGATAGTGACCTGCTCCCCATGCGGCCCTCATCGGGCGGCTGGGAGAGGCGCTCCACAAAGCTGAACAGGGGATCGCCGGCCTCGCCAACCGCGTTGCCCAGTTCTCCCCGCACTACCATGGCTATGGTGGCGGACCGGGCGGCCTGCGTGGCGTCAGGTGGGCTATAGCGCAGCGGTTCACAGCGTGGCTTGAGGTTGCCCAACTTGACGTACAGAAAGTCGTCCTCGCGTAGCGAGTAGGCCAGTTCCCGGGCCGTCCAGCCCAGTAAGGTTAGTAGCTGTTCGTAGGGCAGCAGGTGCCAGTTGCGCCGGATCACCGTGATCTCCGAACGACGCCGCACGTTGGCGTCCACCTCTGGCGGGCCGCTCAAGCCCATCGCGTGGCCCACCGCGATGATCTGCTCAGGCGAAGCCCCCACCACCTCGGCCAGCCGCCGCGCCGGCACAAGCTGCCAGTTGCGCCACACGTAGGCGTGCAGCCGGCTGGGGAAGTGCGGGCTGGCGACGGCCGGCGGCGCGGGGCCAACTGGCAAAGACGTGGTCATCTTACTCTCCTTGCAGCCTGATCGCCCGCGGCCCAGGCGCCAGAGCCTGCCGATGGCCGGCGTAGCGCAGCACTCCGGTCACGCCCTCGGGCAGCGTGATCGTGCCCTCCAGCGCGCTGCCAGTCAGGCGCAGGTCCGCCTCCACGACGCCCCGCGGGTGGACCAACGTGCCCGAGAGTTGGCGCGGCGGCCCCAGCAGTGGGGCGATCTCCAGCGTGTCGAAGCCGAACTTAGTTGGCCGGATGCCCAGCAGCGTGGCGAAGCAATGGTAGATGGGGTGAGCGCCCCAGGCATGGCAGTCCGAGCGAGTCGGCTCGGGCATCTCCGGTGTCGTCTTGAACCCCTGCTCGGGCAGGGCAAACCACAGGCCCAGCCGGTTGAACAGGGCCTCGCCGGCCCCCAGCATCCGGTAAGCCTCGAAGAGGTAGTGGGTGAAGTAGATAGTCGTGCGGACAAGGCCGGGGTCGGACAGCAGCCCATGACCAAGCCGGGCGGCGCGCCCCTTATCTAGCACCCCACTGAGCAGGGCCAGGCACTGCGTATGCTCGGAGTAGCTCTCGCGGGAGGCGTCGTCGGCGAACAGGCCACGTCCCTCGTCCCAGAACAGGTCAACCAGGCGTCCCCCCATCTGACGGGCGTGGCGGGCAAACCGGCCGGCTAACTCGGGTTCACCGGTCCAGGTCTCCAGTTCGGCGGCACGCACGAGAGTGTAGACAAGCTGCCAGTTGAGCAGGGCGCTGACCCCCAGCGCCGCGCCTGGTGGGATGCCGATAGGCCAGCCGGGCACCCAATCGGCAAAGTTCCAGCCGTCTGGACCGGCCACCACACCCTCGGCGGTGATGTGGCTCAGGTAGGCGTCCAGCACGGCCCGCACCCCCGGCAGCAGACCGACTACAAAGGCGCGGTCACCCCGCCACAGGGCGTAATCATGGATCATGGTGGCCCACCACAGCGAGAACGGTGGGATGATCTGCACGTCGCGGCCGGGGTAGCGGGCCTGGGTCAGGCCATTGGGCAGCCGAGACAGGTCGAACATCGTCAGCGCCTTGCGGGGCAGGCGGTCGTCGCGGCTGATCGCGTAGGTGGTCAGGCACTCCAGGCGGGTGTCGCCCACGTACATCATCTGCTCGTAGTACGGGCAGTCCATATAGGTCTCGTGGGCGCACATTTGCAGCCCGCGCAGGGCGATAGGCAGCATGCGGCCTAACCGCTCGTCGTCGGACTGGAAGCGGCTCTCCATCTCCAGGGGATAGCGCGTCTCCCACAGGGCCAGTTGCTCAATGCGCAGTGGCTCGTTCGCCGTCTCGATCAGCAGTTGCAGATAGCGGCCCGCCCGCCACCACAGGCTGCCAAAGCTCCTGCCAGCGCCGCCGGCCGGCAGGTAGGTATCGCGGCTGGCGGCCACGAAATGGCGGCCCACCACCTCGTCACGGTTGCCCTTGGCGTGGCCTGCCGCATCTAAATAGAGCGCCTCGGCCCAACACAGCGTGAGGGTGGCGCCCTGCCCGCCGGAGGTGATCAGGCGGGGATAAGCGCAGTAGTATTCCCCGAAGTCCAGGATGACCCGCCGCCGCGCGTGCGGCGGAACCTCCACGGGGCCACGGCCGTCTACAGTCGCCTGCCAGGACCGCGCCTCCCCCGAGAGATGGTCCTCGGCGTCCACCGGCGCCGAGAAGGGCGAGGTCCACCCGTCATGGGCGGCAAAGCGGACCGTGCCGGCGTGGCGGCGCGCGTCCAGTTGTCCCGGCAGCATAGCTGGGCGTAGTGTATGGGCTGGCGCAATGCCGAACGGCAGCAGCGTCTCCTCGCGGCGGGCGCGTCCCGGCTGCCAGCCCACGCCGTGCCCGCCCTCGGCCAGCCAGTCCACCAGCGCGGCGTCGGTGGTCTGGTTAGGGCCGACGAACCAGGGGGTGGCCACGTTCTGCTCCGGGAGCGCGAAGCTATAGCCCTCCAGTGTCCTGGTCTCCCACACGGCGGCGCCCGTGTTAAGCAGGGTAGCGAACGGCGGCTCGGCGGCCAGCAGGAAGCCGGGGGCCGTGCTAACCTGGGCCAGGGGAGCCAGGTGGCCCAGGCGCCACACCTGGGCCAGCAGCAGATGCTCCCCTGCGTCCAGCGCCAGGTCATAGGTGTCGTAAAACCAAATGTGGGCGTCGCCGCGTTCGGGTCCCCGACCCAGCAGCTGGCCGTCCAGGTATAGCGTGTAGCGCTCGTCGGCGCTCACATGGACGCGCGCCGTGGCCCCCGCCGGCAGGCTAAAACGCAGCCGATACGCCGCCACGACGGAGGTCGTGGCGGCGTCGGGCAGCTCAAGCCAGGCGTGCCGGGGACCATCGCCCCCTGGGCTGACCCCGAGCGGGTGATCGGTGAGCAGGACGCGCATCCTACTGCTCGCTGATCGGCTCGTAGAACTCCGGGGTGCGGCTCTCCAGCAAGGGCACGGCCGTGCCCAACACGTACGTCTTGAAATGCTCGGTCTCGCGGTGGGCCAGGTAGCCCTCCTTGTTGGTGTACTGCTCGTAGAGCAGGTACTTACGCGGGTTGTCCAGCGACTTCTGAATAGTGTAGAGCTGGCAGTCCGGCTCCTGGCGCGATAGCGGGATCATCACCCGCAGGGCCTCTTCCAGGGCCGCCTCGTTGCCTTCCTTGACGATATAGGTCGCGGCTACCACGTACATGATGTCTACTCCTCCTAAACAAAGTGGCCTATGTTGATGGCTGGTGGGATGGGATGTCAGGCCGGTTTGACGATGCGGTTGCGCAGCACGCCGATGCCCGCGATCTCCAGTTCGATCGTGTCGCCGGGCTGCAGCCAGCGGTCCAGTTCCAGGCCGCTGCCACTGCCCACCGTGCCGGAGCCCAGCACGTCGCCGGGATAGATCGTTTCATCGCGGGAGATATGGGCGATCAGGTCGGCAAAGGTGCGATACATCGTGCCGCTGTTGCCCGACGACCACACCTGGCCGTTGATGCGGGCGGTCATGGCCAAGTCGCGTACGTTGATCTCATCGGGGGTGACCAGAACGGGGCCGAAGGCGTTGCTGCCCTCAAAATCCTTGGCCTTGCCCGGGCCCAGGCCAAGCTGCATCTCGGGGACCTGCGTATCGCGGGCACTGAAGTCATTGTAGACAGTATAACCGGCGATGTAGCGGTCGGCCTCGCCCACCGGGATGTCTTGCCCGCGCAGCCCGATCACGGCGGCGATCTCCAGCTCGTAGTCGAACTTCTGGGAGTAGGCCGGCCAGACCACATCGTCATCCGGCCCGGCCACCATGGAGGGGTTGCCCTTATAGTAGGCGGGCACCTGATACCACACCTCGGGGATCTCCGAGCCGCGGCCCAGGGCGCGCATAGCCTGGCGCTGGTGCTCCTCGAAGCACAGGAAGTCGCGGATCGTGCGCGGGCGGGGCAGCGGGGCCAGCAGCCGCACCTCCTCCGGGCCGAACACAATCCGGGCATCCCCCGGCGCGGTGGGAGCCTCCTTGCCGCCGGCCAGGCGTTCCCGCACGAACTCCAGGCCCTGCCGCGCCGCCTCCAGCGCCACCGGCCCGTTATCCAGAAAGGCTACCATGTCGGGTGGAATCAGGGCGGCGGCCACCCCCCCGGCGTTGGAAGACAGCCGCCGCGCCTCCAGGTGCGCGGCGTAGGCCCCGGCCAAGTCCACGATCCGGCCATCACCGATCTGAGCGCCCACCCGCCGCGCCGCGCCCAGCGGGGTGGCTACGCTAAACGTCACCAGCCTCATCGCGTCATCCTTTTCTCCTCTATCGGCTCAGCCACAGTGTATCCAAAACGGGCTGTCCACTGGTGGGCCGCGCCACGCCGTGTGATTAGGCAGTGGCGCTCACCTGCAATGGCTCCCGTCGTCTCTGCTGAGTTGATCATACCGGGCGCCGTCTAGAGATAGGCGGCGAAGTGCTGGCGGGCGTAGGCCACGCTCTCGGTGGTCATCCTGGCCAGGTCGGTGCCCCGCGGCGGCTCAATCTCCAGCGTCAGCGCCAGGGTAGCCGGGTCAGGCGCCCGTTCGGCCAGCAGGCGCACGCAGGTCACCAGGTCCACATCACCCTCGCCGAGACCACAGCCGACCAGGTTCAACAAGGATGTGGGATGCTGCGGCCACACGATAACATCCTTAATGTGCGTGGTCACCACGTAGGGGGCCATTGCCTCGGCGGCCACTTCGGGCTGCTCGATCACCGCATAGGCGTTGGCCGTGTCCAGGCGCGCGCGCACCGCTGGGCTATTGATGCGCTCCAGGATGGTCACCACCTCATGGCCACGGTAGTCGGCGTGGTTCTCCACGGCCAGCGTCACGCCCAGCTCCTGGGCCACTGGAGCCAGGTTGGCCCATGCCGCCACCAGTTGGTCGAGCTGCCGGGCCAGCGGCGGGTCCTTGCGAAAGCGCTGGCTATTGGCGCAGACGCCGACCACAGTGATGCTCAGCGGCTTACAGACCGCCTCCACAAAGTGCCGAAAGCCGTCGGTAGGCTGGTTGGCCCCGTTGCCGATGAAGTCGTCGCCCCAGTAGGTTTCCAGTTCAATGCCGTATCGGTCGCGCAGGCGGGCTACCTTGTCCACGTTAGCTGGCTGCTGCCAGTCGGGGATGCCCATGCCCAGATAAGTCAGACCCAGCCGCGCCGTTGCCTCGAACAGCGCCTCCGGCTGGTGTCCCACGCCCAGTGAATGCGCAGCGATGCCCAGCTTCACCCTATACCACCCCTTCTTCTAACATCGTGATCAACGGGTTATCCTGCACCTTCAGGGGCAGCCGTACCGCCTGCCGGCGCCGCGCCGACTCGTAGATGCCCATCAGGATCTCCAGGTTGGCGCGGGCACTGGCCGCCTCCAGCGGGTGGCGCAGCCCCGGCTGCTCCAGGCAGTCCACCAGGGCGGCCACCTCGCGGGCGAACGCCAGGATGCCGCCCTCCGCGTCGTGTGGCTCGGCCAGTGGTACCTCTTCCTCCATCTCACCACGATGCACCCGCACCAGTGGACGGCCCTCGTAGGGCCAGTCCCCATCTACCTCCAGCCGTCCGGCCGTGCCATGGACGACGATGCGATGGTAGTTGAACTCCTGGGTCGGGCTGAGCGACTCCCTCGGCCCCCCTTCATCGGCGGGCGGCGGTGAGCCAGCGCCCAGCAGCAGGCGCGCCCCACCGTGGAACGCGACCCAGGCCAGCGCGCAGTCCTCCACAGGCTGGCCCCAGGCCTGGCGGTGCTCCCGCGCGTCAATCTGGCCCAGCACCCACTCCGCTGGCGGGTCGCCCAGGAAGAAGCGCGCCAGATCCACCGTGTGCGTGGAGTCCACCAGCAAGCTGGAGCGTGGATGGCCAAACGCCTCCACCCACAGCAGCTGGCCGATGCGGCCCTCGGTGATTGCCTGCCGCGCGGCCACGTACTGCGGCCCAAAGCGGCGCTGATGGCCGATCACGAGCAGCGTCCCTGCCGCCTGGCATGCCGCCATCATGGCGTCGGCCTCGGCCAGGTTGAGCGCGATAGGCTTCTCGCACAATATCGCCTTTGGCCGATACCTAGCTGCCTCCAGAGTCATTGGCGCGTGCAGGTTGTGATGCGAGCAGATGCTGACGATGTCCGGCCGTTCCCGCTCCATCATCGCGCGATAGTCGGTGTACCGACCCGGGATACCAAACTCGTCGGCAAACGCGGCCAGCCGTTCCGGCATGATCTCCGCGCAGCCGACCAGCTGCACTCGCGGCTCCCTCCCATACGCCGCCGCGTGCGCCCGGGCAATGCCCCCACACGCGACAATTACCGCTTTATAACGCTGCTTGCTCATAGCACCCTCCACATCAGGCCCCAGTTGGCGCTGGTCTTTGCCCCCGCAATCTGTTTCTCCACTCGCCGTTGCGTAGGCCATAATACAGGAACGATCCCATTAGTGAGCGAACCGGAGGACGACATGGAAACGGTAACACTGGAACAGATTGAGGAGCAACTACGGCGGCTGCCGCCAGAGAAGCTGGCGGTAGTCCTTGATTTCGTCTCCTATCTCAGCCAGCAGGAGCATCGCGATACCCGTTATGCGCTACTGGCCTCTGAATCCGCGTTGCGAAAGGACTGGGATCGCCCAGAGGAAGATGCCGCATGGTCAAATTTGTAAAAGGTGACGTGGTTGCCATCCCGTTCCCTTTCTCTGACCTCAGTGCCAGGAAGCGACGCCCTGCCCTGGTCGTTGCCACGCTTCCTGGCGACGATGTCATTCTCTGCCAGATCACCAGTCGTGCAGTCGCGCACAACCATGCTATCGGCATCGCGGCGAGCGACTTTGCCGACGGAAGCCTGCACCAGGACAGCAGCGTTCGTCCTGACCGTCTGTTCACCGCCGATAGCGGCCTCATCCTGTACCGTGCGGGCGGCTTAAGGGCTATCAAAGTGCAAGAGGTCGTCGCTAGGATCGTAGCCTTGATCACCGCCTGAAGACGGCCCGTCCCCGTTTTCTGCCAGGCGCGCGGATCCTCAAACCTCGCCACGTTGTTCACAGCACTCTCCTCGCGCATCGCTCAACTCTGCTGCATCTACTCAGCACTTATCCTCCTTTACGCCTCGCCCATGCGCAGCACGCGCGACACCTGCAGGTGACCCATCAGCCAGGTCAGGGCAAGCAGGGTGGGTATCAGGGCCAGGGCCACGATGCCCAGTAGCTTGAGCACAGCTGACCAGGGGATATCTAGCAGCAGAGGGGGGATCGGCGAGTCAGAAAGGGGCAAGTAGGGCACGAACATGCGGCTGGCCAGCAGGCCGGTGAGCAGGGCGCCCGCCGCGCCCAGGACCATCATCAGTACCTGCTCGGCAATCAGGATGCTGCCGGTCTGACGGGTGGTGATGCCCAGCGCCCGCAGTACGGCGAACTCGCCGGTGCGCCGCAGTACAGATAGATAGGCGTAGACGAAGAAGCTGAGCATGGATAGGCCGGCGGCGATCAGAAACCCCACTGAGATAACGCCGTAGAGCCCCACTTGCAACGGGTTATCAAGCAGGGTCAGCGCCCTTGACGACGTGGCCTGGTAGCTGATCACCTCGCGGCCCGTGCCCCGCACCGCCGCGGCCAGCGCCGCGGCCTGCTGGGGGTTGCCGTTAGTGCGTAGCCACATTTCACTCGGGCCACTCACACCCTGCCCTGCCTGCTGCAGCAGAGTGGCCAGGTTGACCAGTCCGAATAGGCCGCTGGGCGGATTCATGGTCGGAAAGTAATGCACAGTGCCCACGACCGTGGCCTGGAAGCCGCTGTCTAGCACGCTCACACCCACCGAGTCGCCCAGGTGCAGGCCCGACGCCTTCAGATAGGCGTCGCTGACGATGATACCGTTGGGGTTTGCCGCTAGCGCGGCCATCAGATCGTGCAGGGAGCGCGTGGCAAAGTCCGAGCGGAACCAGCTAGCCTGCTCCAGGGTGGCCGGGTCCACGCCCAGCACCAGGCCTGGCGCTGACGACTGATCGCTCAATGACGCCGCCGCTAAAGAAGCCTGATAGGGCTCCAGGCGTAACGCCGGGCTGGCCGCGAGCACACCAGCCCGGCGCTCGTGCCACGCCGGAGGCAGCGTCTTGAAGTCGTGGGTGGTGGCATCGTACTCGATCAGGCGCAGGGTGGCCCCCGCGCGGAAAGCCACGCCATCGGTTGTGTTGCGGCCGATGGTCCCGGCGATAGCCGCCACAAAGACGCTGACGGCCAGGGTCAGGCTGAGCAGGGTCATCAGGCGCACATACTGCTGAGGGACGCGGCTGATACCGCGCAGGGCCAGCAACAGGGGTGGCGAGGAACGGCTGGCTAGCAGGGCCAGCAGCCTGGTCAACGGCGGCAGCAGGCGGGCCGCCAGTAGGGTGCCGGCGATCACAAACGCCGTGGGCGCCAGCACGATCAGGGGATCCTGCGTGATCGCCGCCTTCTGGTCGCCAGTGATCGTCGGTCCCTGGCGCGACACTACCCAGTAGCCGTAGACCGAGCCAGCCAGCAAGACAACATCCAGATAGAGGCGCTGCCACAGCGGGGCACGGTGGGCGCGGCCTTGCTCCCGCTTCAAGCTAGCCATCGTGCGGCGCACAGCGCGGAGCGCGGCGAACAAGCCGGCCAGCAGGGCCAGCAGGGCCGCCGCGGCGCCCACCAGGAAGGTCTGCCCCTGTATCTCTACCGGGAAAGGGCCACCCGCGCCGAACAGGAGAAAACCCGAGGTGGCCCCAATGGCCCGCGCCACCGGTAAGGCCAGGAAAGGCCCCAGACCCACGGCTACGGCGGCAAAGACCAGCGACTCCATCAGGTAGATCCGCAGCAATTGGGGCGCGGTGGCCCCACGACTGCGCATCAGGACAGTCTCCTGGGCTTGCTGCTCCATCACAAGCTCGGTAGCCACCACGATGTAGTAGAGCACGATAGCCACCACCGGTAGGGCCAGGGCATACAGCACGGCGCCCAGCAGCAAGAAGCCGTCGCGGAACACCGAGAGGCTGGTGTCGAGCGACATGAGCAGCCGTGTGCCCGGCAGGAACGACACTACGTTGCCCTGGAAGCGGCGAATAGCGGCCAATTGGCGGCCGGTGTCCTGTAAACCGATCCGCGTGGTATCGAGATGCAGCAGCCAGTTGTATTCGGTGTTGATCACCCCGTAGGCGCTGGCCAGCGTGATGTACGATTGAAGGTCCGGCACAATTACCGCGTCCGTGTCAAACAGGGCGGGGCTGACCTGCCAGAAGGAGTCCTTGAGATTGATCGCCGTGTAGATGCCGGCCACCACCAGGCGCACCGGCAACACCGTCTCTGTTTCGGGGACCAGCTTGACCGCGTCGCCTACTCTGAGGTTCAGGCGCCCAGCGCTGGACTGCGAGACAATGACCCGCACCTCGCTGGATGGCGGAGCGCTGGCGGGGTAGCTGCCGGCGACCATGCGCACCTGGCCGGCAAAGCCGTCATAATACTCGTAATCAACGGCTCCCAGGGCCGTGGTGGAGGAATCTACCTTTTGGCTCCAGCGGAACAGCGGCATAGTGACGCTGTGATGGTGGGTCTGCACGCCCACAAGAGGCAGGCCCAGGTCGCGGGCCGCGCGCCCACGCAGGTAGGTGTCCAGGGCAGTGTACCCCGATGGCGTAATTGGTTGACCTTTGGGCGGCGCATTGGTCACGTTGATCAGGTTATCACCGGTGTTTAAGTTGGCTTGCAGCATCGTGTCGCCCATCGTCTTAACATAGATGGACACACCGCAGATCAGGGTCACCGCGACGAGTGTGCCCAACAGGCGAAACAGGGCAAGCGAAGGCGAGGCCAGGCTGCGCGCCACGACGAGGCGCAGCGTGGTGAGGAGCGCGGACATAGATGCGCTACAGCTTCAACGCGCCCGCGGCCAGACCCTCAACGAATAGCCGGCTTGTAAAGGCAAACAGGAGAATCAGGGGCACGGAGGCGATCACGTAGCCGGCCATCAGCTCGCCCCACACCGTGTAGTACTGATTGCGGAACGAGAAGATGCCCAGGGCCAGCGGGTAGAGCTTGTCGCCCTGCAGTGTGACCAGGGGCCAGATGATGTCGTTCCAGGTGGCCAACACGTTAAAGATGGCTACCACGCCCAGGATAGATTGGGAGAGTGGCATGGCGATGCGCGTGAAGATGGTGATCTCGTTGGCCCCGTCAATGCGCGCCGCTTCAAACAGCTCTTCGGGCAGCGCGGCGTAGAAGGTGCGCAGGATGAAGATAGCGCCCACCTGGCCGCCGGCGATCCAGGGCAGGATCAGCGCCCACCACGTGTTGAGCAGGTGCAGGTTCTTGACCAACAAAAACTGGGGGATCAGGGTCAGAATACCCGGGATCATGATCAGGGCCAGGACCAGGAAGAACAGCGGCTGCTTGCCCGGGAACTCGAAGCGGGCGAACACGTAGGCTGACAGGCCAGCGATGACCAGCACGCCCACGCAGGTTATGCTGCTGTAGATGATGCTATTCAGGATATACTTGGCCACTACGTCCCAGGCCTGGTGGTAGTTGTCGAAGTTGAGCGGCCAGGTGATGCCATAGGGGTTGACGTTGAACTGGTTCAGGTCCTTGACCGAGATGATCAGGGTCAGGATGAAGGGGATGAACAACGCCAGGCAGACAAGGGCCAGTGACAGGTGGCGCCACCAGTCACCGCTGCGCATGAAACGCTGCATCCGCGTTGGAGGTGTCCAGGGCGCCGCCGTGGACCGGGTTGGCGTCGTCACTGCCATACTGACTAACTCCTTCTATATAGTGGCGCCTCGAATGCGCGGACCCCGCGGCGCCGGTGAGCACAGGTCAGGGATGGGGTGGCCAGGCGGGGCGCCAGCACTGCCCGAGGGCCAAGCCAGGACCCCAGACCATGGCCTACGCCGCCTCGCGACGGTAGCGCAGGCTGACAAAGGTCAGCAGCAGGATTGCTACAAAGATCATCACGCCGATCGCCGACGCGTAGCCGACCTTGCCGTACTGAAACGCTTCGTTGTACATGTAGAGCGCCGGCACCTCAGTCGAGTTGACCGGTCCGCCGTTGGTCAAGATCAGGATACCGGCGAAGTTCTGCACGTTGCCGATGATGGAGAGCACCAAGTTCAGCTTGATCTGGCCGGCGATCAGCGGTAGGTCAATAGCGAAGAAGCGGCGCAGACCGTGCGCGCCGTCAATAGATGCCGAGTCGAACACTTCCAGCGAGATGCTCTGTAGGCCGGCCAGGTAGACCAGGACGCTGAAGCCGCCCACGAAGGGGAAGCCGCTGCCCATCACCGCGTACAGAGCGATGTCCGGGTTGCCCAGCCAACTCTGAGCCAGGTTACCCAACCCAACGCCGCGCAGCGCGTTGTTGAGCAAGCCGTCGTCGGGCTGGTAGATGAACTGCCAGATCAACACGCCGACCACGCTGGGCACGATAGCCGGCCAGAGCATCAGAATGCGGTAGAAGTACTGCGACCGCTTGCTGCGCAGCCGGAAGATCCACTCGGCCACCACCACGGGCACCGTGATCGAGGTCACGACGCCAAAGACAGTTAGTTTAATGATGCGGGGAATTGTGTCCAGGAACTCCTGATCTTGCAGAAGCGCCCTGAAGTTGTCCAGGCCAATGAACGTCCCGCTGAGGCCATAATCCACCTTGAAGGTGGACTGGTAGATAGCGTTAAACGCGGGATAATAGTTGAACAGGATAAGCAGGATGAAGGTCGGCGCCAGTAGCAGATAATAGAATCGCGCGTCTAGGATGCGCCGGAGCAAGGAGCGCCGTGGTGGCGCAAAGTTGAGCCCGGCGAGGCCATCAGGCCTGGCAACAGCCTGCCCCCCGCTGCTCGTCCCTGATTGGGCCATGTCCTAACTCCCTCTTCATTGTGGACTAACGACGACACAGCACGGGCTGGAAGGCGCCGCGGCCCGGGCCGCGGCGCCTCACCAACCGCACTGCCTTAGTAGGGGCAGCCCGGCCGACGGGTTACTTCCAGCCGAACTTGGCGATCTCCTCATTGGCCATTTTGGTCCAGAGGTCCTGGATGGTCTTGGCCGTGCTGGCCAGATCGGCCTTGCCGATCAGGAAGAGGTTTGTCGCCGTACCCTCCTTGGCGCTGGTTTCGGTGGTGAACTTGTCGCCGTAGTAGAACATGGACGCTTCGCCGATGCCCGCGGTGACCGCCTTGAGCGAACCGCGTAGACCGGAGTTGACGTCTACTTCCTTCTCGTTGGGCAGGAACAGGCCAGCCTCGCCGATGATGCGGCCCGCCTGCTTGGGCGCGCTGATAAACTTGAGGAAGTCAACGGCAATGGGCAGCGTCTTGTGCTTGACCGCCGTGTTGGTGATGGCGAACTGGATGGCCGTGGCGCCGCCGATGGCCGGGGCGATCTTGCCGTCGGCGTACGGTGACTGGCCGGGGCCGCTGCCCTTGGTGATGGGGGGCATAAAGAAGGTGTCCCACTTGAAGTTGACCAGCGGGTTGGCCCGCGTCTGGCCGAAGCGCCAGCTACCATCCTCGAAGACGGCCAGTTTGCCGCGGTTCCAGCGCAGCCCGTAGTCCACGCTGGCTCCCGTGTTGCCGAAGACGCCCAGCGCCCAGTCCTTGGACCAATAGGGCACCGATTCCTTCATCAAACGATACCAGTCCTGCCACTCGGGCATGCTGGTGCTAAAGACGCCTCTCTTGATGGCCAGGGCCATATCCTTGCTCAGATAGGCGCCCACCGGGCCGGTGGGGCGTACCTTGTTGGCGATAGCCCCACGCAGCAGCATGTTGGCCATCTGGGTGCGCGACCACTGCATGCCGTTATAGGGGTCAATGCCGGCTTTCTGCAACTTCTGTAGCACTAGCAGGAAATCGGCCCACGTCTTGGGTGCCGCCGTGATGCCAGCCTTGTCGAAAAGGTTTTTGTTGTAGAAGAAGAACGTGGTGACCAGATCGTAGGGGATCACGTAGATGTGGCCGTCGGAGGCCCGCTTGGCCTCGGTGAGGGCCGGATAAAACTCCTCAATCCAGCGGTTGTGACCGGGGTGCCCCGCCGCGATGTAGGGGTTGGGGCTGGCCAGGAAGGGGTCCAGGTTGGTCCACCAGCCCTTGCCCAGGTCGTTGTTAGTCCACCAGCTACCGGCCCACACGATCTCCGGAGCGATGTCGCCGGTGAGCATCGTGTCAATCCACACGCGAGAGTCAGCCACGCTGGCTGGCTGATAGACGATGGTCACCTGGACCTTGGGGTGCAGCGCCTGGTATTCGTCAATCACGACCTGCAGATTGTGGTGGGGGATGGGGTTGTTGGCCGTCTTGACCATGGACTGCGTTGGGTTGTAGCCCTGCGCCCAGATGCTGATATTGCCCGACATCTCGGCTTCGGGCCGCGTATACTCGGCAGCTGCATAGAGGCGGTCCGCGCCGACCTGCACCCTGGCCAGCGCCGCCGCCCCGGCCACCCCGGCAGTGCCCTTGATTACCGCGCCGCGCGAGATCTTCTTGTCAGTCGCTGCCTTAATCGTGTCCTGTACTTTCTCGCTGTCCACGTTGACAATCTCCTTCTCCACCGCGCTAGCGGGGAGTGTTCCACGCATCCATCAATGAAACGATGCCTGTACCGTGCGCCAGTGCCCGAGAGCTATCGCGCCCTATGTGCCCTCACCCCCTTCCATAATATCGTCAAGACTCAACAGAAATAGACGTCTTCTCGGCTGGCGCCATCATAGCATCCCCAATTGTGGCCCGTCAATAGTGTTGCGCCTCAATCATGAAACCCGCATGAAAGCCCCTTTTTGGCTACCTCCTCCATGCGCTACATCTGGCCCGCATTAATCATTTCCTGGAGCGGCCATTCCGCCTTGCGCAGGGGCAGCTCCACGACTGCCCGCCGCAGTGACGACTCGTAGATGGCCATCAGGACCTCCAGATCGGCGCGGCCACTCTCGCCACGCAGCGGGTGGTCGGTTGCCCCCGTGTCCAGGCAACGCACCAGATCAGCGGCCTCGGCCACGAACGCGGGTTGATGCAGCCCCGCATCGCCGTCCAGGGGGATGTCGCGCCAGCCGCCAGCCTGGCCGTCCCACAGGCGTAGGCCCGTGCCATCGTCCGGCTTGCGGTCGCCGTAGACCTCCAGCAGACCGCCCGTGCCGCGCAGCAGACCATACTGGTAGGGCAGCTCACGGCGGGCCAGGCTGCCCACCTCCACCGTGCCGCGCAGCCCACCGGAGAAGACGAGGTGACCCAGCGCGCCGTCCTCAATGGGGTGGCCAAAGCGGGTGCGGCCCTCGCGGCGGTCCACCTGGCCGACCACGCGCTCCACCGGCAGGTCACCGCAGTAAAAGCGCAGCAGATCCACGCTGTGCGTCGCGTCGGTCAGGAGATCGCCATGGCAGTTCACCCGCATCTCCAGCAGGTCGCCGATAGCCCCCTGGACGACCAGCTCACGGGCGGTCCTGTATTGAGTCTGGAAGCGCCGCTGGTGGCCTACCACCAAGAGGGCGCCGGCGGCGCGGCAGGCCTCGATCATGCGGTCGGCCTCGCCCAGGCTGATGGCCATGGGCTTCTCGCACAGGATACCGCGCGCGCCCGATTCGGCGGCGGCCACGGTCATCTCGCAATGCAGCACCGGCCAGGTGCAGATGCTCACGATCTCTGGCTTCTCCTGGTGCAGCATCCGACTGTAGTCGGCGTATTGTCGCTCCACCCCGTACTTTGTGGCGAACGCCGCCCGCGCCTCCTCGGTGATGTCGACCACGGCCACGATGCGCGCCTGTGGCACGCCCTGCCAGCCCTGCGCGTGGGCGTTGGCGATGCCGCCACACCCGATGATCGCCACACGATAGTTCTTAGCGCTCAACGATCAGCCCTCTCACTGGTCAAGAATGGCCACGGCGCGCACGGGAGCCGCGCTGGCCCCGCTATACGCGACGGGTAGGACAGAGACAGTAAAGCCGTGTGACACGGGTATCTGATCCAGGTTGACCATATTTTCCAGATGGTAATACTCCCGCTCCAACATGACCATGTGCGCCTCCCAGAACTTGCGGCGCTGCACCATGTAGGCCATCGGCACATCGAACCCGACGGCATCAATGCCCATCACCTTGATGCCGCGATCCAGCAGCCAATGCACCGCCGGCGCGGTCATGCCCGGGTGATCGCTCAGGTAGCGCGCCTCGCCGCGCAGCTTTGCCGCGTCGGTGCGGATCAGCACAATATCCAGGGGTTGCAAGGTATAGCCGGCGCACTCCACGGCGGCAGCGATATCGTCCGCGCCGATCTCCTCGCCCGGCCCCTTATGGGTGAGGTCCAGCACCACGCCGGGGCCATAGCAATACTCCAGGGGAATGCCCTCAGCCCGCGGGGCCTGAGGGTTGACGTGCCCCCAGGAGTCCAGGTGGGTGCCGATATGGTCGCCGCTGACGATCACGCAGTGGTTGGGCGCGTGAGTCAGCCCATACTGCCAAGCCCCGCTGGAGCGGGCGTGCTGCTCGTGATTCTCCAGCTCATGCACAAAAGGCTTGGCCACGTTGGGGTAGGTGGGCATGCCCTGGTACAGCTCCATGGTCAGGTCAATCAAGCGCGGGCGGCTCATTGCCAGGGCCTTTCAGGGCGCCGTACAAGGATCATGGTTAGCGTGCTCCTGATGGGCTGGAGAGCAAGCCCTCCAGATAGTGTTTGCTCATCGCCGCCGCTTCTTTGGGCGGGCGGGGCGCCCGTTGCGAACCGTCCAGTTCAACCATCCACCAGCCCGCGTAGCCCACGCCATCCAGCAGAGCCACGATACCTGGGATGTCCACCACTCCTGAGCCGACGGGCACATAGTCGGCGTAGCCGGTGCGGTCCACTTCCTGTCCGTCGGGGGTATGTTGCAGCGTGCCGCCCACCCAGTCCTTGAGGTGGACGTGAGTCACCAGTGGCAGGTAGGCGCGGAGCACCTGGACGGCGTCGCTGCCGCCCTTCTGGATCTGGCCGGTGTCGGGGGCGAAGCCCACGTAGCGAGGGTCCACGCCGCTGATCACACGGTCAATCTCCTCACGCGTCTCGATGGGCGTGCCCGTGTGTGGGTGGATCGAGGTGGCGATGCCCAAGTCGGCGTTGCGCTTGCCGATCTCGTTGAGTGTTTCGATCATGCCCCTGTATTCGTCGGGGGTGTAGCTGGGCTTGGTCCGATTTGTAGCGCCCAGTACGGCCACGGCGCCGCCCACCTCTTTGATCACGCGGGCCAGCGTCACCATCTCATCAATGTCGGCCTGCCTGGTCGCCGGGTCAATATATGAGGCATAGCAGTAGGCCGAGGGGAACGCAAGACCGTGGCGGGCAATCAGCTCCCGAAAGGCGGCGGGTCCACCAGGGTAGCCCCGCACGGTCAGGGCAAACGTCTCAAAGCCGGGGTAGCCCAGCTCGGCCACCTCGGCCACCACCTGGTCAATTGGCTCTACCGGCCACGTAATTCCCGTGTGGCCGATACGGTCGGCGCGCATAGCTACTTCCTCTCCTGGTGTCATTGGATCACAAAGCCGCCGTCCACGTAGATGCACTGGCCGGTCAGATAGCTGGCCCCGTCGGAGAGCAAGAACGACACGACGGGGGCGATCTCTTCCGGCCGACCGGCGCGGCGCATGGGGATCTTATCCAGCACGACGGGCAGGATCTGGGGGTCGTCCATCACCCAGCGGGTCATCTCCGTGGCAATCAGGCCGGGGTTAATGCAGTTCACCCGGATATTGTAGGGGGCCAGTTCAGCGGCCATGTTGCGCGTGAGCGCCTCCACGCCACGCTTGGAGGGTGCGTAGTGGGTGCGGCCTGGCATGGCCATACCGGCCTGGACCGAGCCGAAGTTGACTACGGCGCCGCCCTTGCCGGCCTCCACCAGCCGCTTGACCACGGCGCGGGCGACTAGCCACTCACCTTTCAGGTTGACTGCTATCACGTCGTCGAACTGCTGCTCGGTCAGCTCAAGCATGGGCACGATCGTCTCAATGCCCGCGTTGTTCACCAGCAGGTCTACCACGCCCAACTCAGAGCTGGCTCGCTGCGTCATCGCCTCTACCTCGTCGGAGCGCGACACGTCGGCGGGCAACCAGATGGCCCGGCGGCCCAGGGCGCGCACCTCCTCGGCCACGGCCTCGCCTTCGGGCAGCACGTCGTTGACCCCCACGTCGGCCCCGTCGCGGGCCAGTTGCAGGGCAATAGCGCGGCCAATGCCCCGCGCCGCGCCGGTGACGAGGGCCACTCGGTTGGTCAGGGTCGGCATCGTTGCTCCCTCCCACTCCCTACACTCACGCCTTTGTATTGGCCGCCGCCAGTCAAGGCAGGCCATCCTGACCACCCAGGTTGTGCAGGTGATCCAGCACGCTGCGAGCGATACCCAGTGTGTGTTCCTTGCCCACGCGCTCCGCCTCGTCGGCGTCCCGGGTGCGCAGCGCCTCAATAATCGGCTGGTGTCGGTCGGCCAGCGCCGCCAACGTGGTATGTCCGCGCTGCTGCGCCCCGCTAAACAAGGTCCAGGCATGGGGACCAAGGCTGGTCCATAGGCGCAGCAGCACGCGGTTGCCGGCCACCGTGCAGACGTACTCGTGGAACTGCACGTCGGTCTGTAGTAGGGCCATGGCGTCGTCGGCGTGGGCGTGGGCGCGCATCGTCTCCAGCAGCGTCTCCAGGTGCGCCAGCCCAGCGGGGACGATATGCTCGGCGGCCAGGCGGCTGGCCAGACCCTCCAGTTGGGCGCGCACGGCATAGGCGTCCAGCACCCGTTCGCGGGTCAACTCGGCCACGATCACCCCGCGGCGTGGCTGGTACTCTACCAGGCCGTCCTGCTCAAGTTGGCGTACAGCCTCCCTGATCGGGCCGCGGCTAATGCCCATCTGGCGGGCGATCTCCGCCTCAACCACCCGCTCTCCTGGGCGCAACTGGCCCAACAAGATGGCCTCGCGCAACGCCTCATACGCGTCCGTACGCAGTGGTCGGAAGCTTGGCGCCTGCTCGAAGATAGCGATGGACCCTGCAATGGCCACGACGCGCCTCCCGTCTTTGGGATGCCAGCGCAACCCTCTCCCAGGCTGCAATCTGTTGACAGCTTACAGATTACACCTATGCTTCAGCTGTGTCAAGAGGTTTGCCTCACAAGGGCACAGGTTGTGATCATAGGCGGCACGGTTCCTGCGCCGTGCCGATCCATGTGGACGGACAGGGCGGATAAAACCGATGTCCCACCGCTTCGGTCCCGCCGAGTGGGTGGCGCCGCGATGTAGCCGGGTCGCTCCAGGGGGCCAGAGACAAGGCGATGAGCATGGACGCCATGGGATCACCGCCGACGTTCGGGGCAGGGCCTGATGAGGGCGCGCTCTTTGCCGGCCGCTACCGCCTTGTGTCCGCGCTAGGGCGGGGACGCGCCAGCACGGTCTATCTCGCCCACGATGAGCGGATTGGGAACCGCCCCGTGGCAGTCAAGGTATCCTCACCGCGCCCCGGCGGCTTTAACCCCAGCGCGGCGCGTGAGCACCTGGAAGCTGAAGCGCGCGCGCTGGGCGTGCTGAGCCACCCGGCGGCGCCGCGGTTGAACGATGTGCTCACCCGAGATGAGCGGATCGCCCTGGTCATGGAGTATCTACCCGGCCAAACGCTGCGCGCGGCGCTGATTGAGGGCCCGGTGGCCGAGGGCGACGCGCTGGAGTGGGGACTGCTCCTGTGTGATCTCCTGCTCACCTTGCACGTGGGTCCGCCGCCGCTGACCCATGGCGCGATCGGCGCGGAGCACTGTGTGCTGCTGCCCAGGGGGCGGCTTGTGCTCTTCGACTGGGGCACGGCAGCGGCGGCCACCGACGCTGGCCGCCAGCAGGACGCCCGATCGGTGGCGATGCTGGTGGCTGCTTTGCTGGTCGGTCACGAGGGCGCTGAAGACGCGCCGCGCAGGGCCTCCTCGCGGGTCAGCGCCGCGACCACCGAGGCCCTGCGCGCCGCCTTGCACCGTGCCCCGCCGGCGGCGCCTCTGACCGTTTTAGAGCTGCGGCGTGTCCTGATCGCCTGTTATGGCGCCCTGGGTATCAGTAAAACTATGTGCCCCTACTGCCTGGTCAGGGTACGGTCAGGAGCACGCCACTGCGGCGCCTGTGGGGCCACGTTGCTCCATGAACTCAGCGCGTCGCTGCCGGGGGCTCTGACCCCGCCTCCTGACCCTACCCATGGGGAGACAGTGGGATTGCCTGGCTCACGCCTACCGCCTGGGTTGGAAAGCGCGGCGGGCGCCCTGCCCAGCGCAACCCACCGCACCCGCCTAGCCTATACAAACCGTCTGCGGGCCATTGGTCACTATCTGGACCAGCAGGGGTTGCGCCGGGTGACCATCGTCGATAGCGACAGTGGCGTCTTCATCCGTGGCCAGAGTGACGGTGTGGGCCGCCCCGCCGCCTCTAACGATATTAGAGGTAGTAGGGCGGCCCGTGATGCGTTCACCGCCACACTGGATGAGGTGGAGCTTGCCGAATTGGGTGCCCAGGCTCGCCGACGCCGTGACGCGCCGGATGGGCCGCGGGCCACCCGGCCCGCCGTAGGCCTGCTGGGTAGCCCCCTCTTTCCCAGCGGCTATGAGGATTGCCTGCGTGCCCTTGGCGTGGAACTGGACGGCCTGAGCGGTGTGCGCCTGTTGACGATCATTGAAGTGGCCGATCACCTCTACCTCGACTATGACCGCACTGATGAGGATCTGGCCGGGGGCGTGGCGCATCAGCACCTCGTGTTACGCACAGGCGACATGGAGGCGATTGTGCAGGCCGCCGTGGCCCGCCGCGGCAAGGGCTCCGCGCTGCGCCGGATGATCGGGGACCAGGGCTCCCGGTAGTCCCTGGCCCTCAGCACTCCTCCCAGCGTGTCGCCTTGGCTGACCTGGTGGGTCATGCTGCCCCTGCCAACAGGGGCAGCGCAATATACCGCGTTGGCTTGCGTGGTGGGTGGCCGCGGGAGGCGTGTCGCCCTACCGGTGCGGCGTCGCCGTTCCGTCGTGATAGTGGCTATCGTCTGTGGGCGTCGCTGTCCCATCGTGATGATTATCATCTGTGGGCGTCCCTGGAACTGCCGACCCCGTCGGCGTGGCGGGGCACGTATAGTAGCAGCCCGACCCACCGCTACCGCCGTGGCGCCGCCTGGAGGAGGACTCATGGCCGTGATGGTTGGGGGAGGAGGATGCCGTGTGTGGTATGGCCGCGCGGACGGTGGCGCTCACCGGGTGAGTGGATTGGGCCATGGTGGTCAGCATGGGGGGCATCCCTACCACGACGCTGGCCAGAATGGCGCTCAGGGCAACGGGGCGAACGAGGTGCGCGAGTCTCATTGGAGCAAGACCTTTCTGTGCTACTCTCCCACGGCGTCGGAACCTGACCACGCGGGTTGACCGCCGCTGGTGGGCCGCACACTTGCACAGAGCGCCGACCGTCGGCAAAAATACATGCCGCCGCTTTGCTGCCCCGCGGGCATGATCGGCGTACACAGCGTACCCCCGGCGCCCTTTCGGGCACACAACCGAGCGCGTCGCCCACGGCCCGGCGTCCTGAAGCTACCAGAGGCCGGTCTCCTCGTTCAGGACGCCGCGCTGGCTCAAAACGGTGTGGTCAGCACCGGCAGGGCGGGATCGAGACCCCACTCCATCAGTGAGCCATCGTAGGTGGCCACCACCCCGCCGGTGTAGGCTTCGTGGAGCAGCGCGACCGTGGCCGCGCGCACGCCCACCTCACAGTAGGTGACCACGGCCCCGGCGTCGAGGACCCCGGCGGGCAGCCGCCGCAGGTAGCGTTCACGCCCGATGAAGTGTCCAGAGGGCAGGAAGAGGTCGTCGTAGGGCAGCAGAACGGCCCCCGGCAGATGGCCCATGCGGGGCAGGTAGGTATGCACGTGGCCGGCAAAGTCGGCGGCGGCCCGGGTGTCTATCGGCAGCGGGAGGCGCCCGGCCGTGTAGGCCTGGCGCAGCGTGGGCAGGAGGGCGCGCCGCCGCGCCTGAATTACGCCGCCAAAGGAGCAGGCGCTGGATGGGGCTGGCTCGGCGCCCGAGGCCACCGGACCGCCCGCCAGGCGCCAGGCGCTCCAGCCACCATCAAGCAGGGCCACGTCGCGCACCCCCAGGTAGAGCAGCATCCAGGCAATGCGTCCCTCGCGTCCTTTGGACGGCGCGCCATCCGCGTAGACTACCACGGGCTGGGCGTGCGTCACGCCGTGGGCCTCCAGCCAGCTAGCCTACTCTGGCCTGGTCGGGAGCGCTGGTTGTGCTAGCTCAAGAACGCCCGCGTCGGATGGAAGTAGGAGCGTGGCGTGATTTGGTGCGCACCACCGGCCAGCGGTACGAGTACAGTGACGGTTGGGTCTATGCCATGGCCGGGGGCAGTCTGGCGCACATGCGTATCGCCCTCAACATAATCCGCGATAGTGAAGACGCTTTGGGGACACGCCCCTGCTGGGTGTACGGCCTTGAAACGGCCACGCGCCTCTCACCGTCGGAGTACCGCTTCCCCGATGTGACGATCACCTGTGACCAGGCCGACCGGCCCAGGCGGGACCGCACCGAGGTCCAGAGCCCGCGCGTCTGCCTTGAAATCTGCTCACGTTCAACCGCGCGCGAGGACGAGACGGAGAAAGCCCAACTTTACTGCGCCTGCCTGGACCGTGCAGGTACCACCCCATTTGAGCGTAAAGGAGGAGTGCTGACAAAGGCGGGTCCCTGCGGCAAACTCTAGAGAGCCGTGGCTGTTCCCCACGGTCAGGAGAGCAGACTGCATGGACCCGCAGAGCGTATTC
>JAABUM010001246.1_pt1 | contig 38971 bp, 70 predicted proteins | sample 5559161 | NCBI WGS metagenome assembly JAABUM01 (sample SAMN10711868, study PRJNA513369) | rock metagenome | isolation source: Antarctica rocks | place: Antarctica: Victoria Land, Siegfried Peak nord
AATAATAGTGCTAGTGCCGGGCGCCTTCAGGGACAGCTCTGTGGCGGGCGCAAGGATGCGTGTAATCTGGTAGGGAAGTAGTGATGCAGGTACGCGTCAGGCGTCGTCCTGGCGCGTTGCCGTACTTGGCAGTGCTCTGAGCTCGGCCTGCAGGCTTAGAAGGACAGCGGCTCCATCCGTGTCCTCTGCTGAATCTGTCAGGTCGGCACATGTGCTTTGATGCGCCTCCTAAACCTATGCAAATCTGAAATTTCCAGGGCCTGCTGGCGCGAGGCGACCGGGGCGGGGCGCGCGCGGCGCTGGCTCCGGCGCGGGCCGTGTGGAGCGGCGTGATGCCGGCGCTGATGGCGGCGGCCGACGCGACAGCGCAAGAGAAGCTGTGCTCGCTGCGCCTGGGGCAGGTCGCCCTGGTCGAGGCGCGCAGCTACCTGCCCAACGGCGACACCGACGCCTCCGGCGATGAGGTGAAGGCGATAAGGGCACTGTGTGGTGCACCAAGTGCTGTGCAAGCTCCTCCTTCCAATGACAAGGCAAGCGGGAGGCTTGCTCGTGACAGTGACGAGCTGCCTGAGGAACTGCCAGCTTTGCATGCGTCTCTGCTGTCTCAGCAGCAATCGCCGCAGGCCCACGCTCCACGGCGACAGTTTAGCAGCATCTTTCCGGCAAGTCGCACTCGTCACAGCCCCTGAGCGGCAACCCTCCCCACGTGACTGCCAAGCACGTGCAAAAACCCTACTCCTGCTGATGCAGGACCCAGAAGCAGACCCAGGGATGGGCCGGGTGGCAGCAACGGGAGCGGCGACGTTGGCGCTGCAGCATTTCCTGGCCGCCGGCAGTCCGCCCGGCGCCTCGGCAGCGCTCGCGGTGCTGTGCGCCGCTCTGGACCGGTGCAACCAGGGCAGCACTGGCGTCTTCACCAAGGCGTGCGAGGGCGTCAGGGGCCTGGGCGACGGCGGCAAAACGCAGGCCTCCATCGTGACCAAGGTGATGGTATGCACAGGGGCTTGTGGCTGCTTTCTGGGTCCGCCGAGGCCGTTTCAGTCTGCCGAGGCATGTGCCACACTGCTGTGCGACGAGGCGGCTAGATATGGGTGCCAGAAGGCCGCCTGCTGGTGGCATGGGCACGTGCGTCGAGGGCCATCACATGCGCGGTCAAGCAGAGTGGAGGGGGCACAGGCCGACAGAGCCTGGTGGCCCGATTGCTGCCAGCGGCAAACTGGTGCAAAGGAGGCAGCGTTTTGAGCTGGCTCCCACCTCTGGTACAGCCGCAGATGCTGCACGCTTCGGCTTACCAACGTCCACATCGATGATACGTTGACTTGATTGTGACAAGATTTCTTGCTGTGCAACACTATCTCTTTTCATCCCGCGCAGGTGCTCACGGTGCAGATGCAGCTGCGCAAGCTGCTGGAGAAGCTGGCAAAGCCGACGCAGCTGACTGCAGACGAGCGGGCACTGCTCGCGGCAGCCGACGCCTACTACGGCACATCGGACCTGGCGTTCGCGCGGGCGACCGTGCCCGTGCGCTGCGACAACACCGTCCTCTTTGCCGCGCTGGGTAAGGCACGCTGCACCCGTGCCCTGTTTCCGAAGCTTCTACGAAGTGCGGCGCTGCGTTGCAGCTGAGCTGTGTGCAGCTCTCAAGCCCCACAGTCTCGGCAGTTCCCGGCGGAACGCGTGCAGCAGCGTGCTAGTCAAGCGGAGGTGCCATTGTTGAGTTTGACAGTTCCCACAGCTGAGTCGTGCTTTGCATGATCGCTGGCCAGTAACAGGGCACTCTGCAATTGATGTACTGGCGTCCTGGCGTCGCATCTGCAGGCGCCGTCGGCAGCGGCAGCCACAAGGCGGCTCGCAAGGCGGCCATGGACGCCAGCGGCATCCAGATGGCAGTCGACGCAGCGGAGGCCCGCGCCGCCGTCGCCCATGAGCTGCTCGTCGCCATGGTGAGCACTGGCAGTGCCTCGGCTGGCTGCTAACCGATTCGGTTGGGCACAGCAGCAGTCACTGGGTGGTTTGACTGCTGCCCGCCTCCGCGGTTCGAGCTTCAGCGTTTTTGTACTGCTCAATGGCGCTGCTCGAAGCAGGCTCGCCTGCTCGTGCGCCGCACGCCAGCCTTCACATCCTTTGAACACCGCCTCGACAACCATCCCTTGTCCAGGCAGTCGGCGTTCGTTTTGCTCTACCCAAGTGCCCCTTTCTGTGACGATTGTGTGACGTCTGCAGACGTTTTATGTCACTGCTGTGCCTGCCGACAGGCGGCCATTGCGCGCTTCCTCGGCACCATGGGAGATGATGCGGCGCCGCGCCCCCAGCCGCTCGGCACACCGAGCGCCAAGGATGCCGGCACGGTAAGTGTTGATCGATCGAGTACTCTTTTCTGCGTTGGTCGCTCAGAAGCCAAGGGGAATATGCTGTCGAGGCACGGGCCTCCTTTCAGCTCTTCATTCTAGGTGTCACAGGCCGCTGAAGGCTGTCGAGCCTCGCTGAGCTCGTGCTGGCAGAGCACAGCACACGTTCGGGGCTGCCACATGTCTTCTTCGGTCATGTCTGTGGCGCAGCATCCGTGCGTCACTCACGAAGGACCAACGACACGCTCTCTTTTGAGCCAAGTGCCGGACTGCAGGAGGCGTACTCAGAGGATGCTGGACGCGCACGGGCTCAGTGCTAGCACAAGAGAGCAATGGTGTGTTCACGCGGAATGCAGGATGCGCAGGCAAGGCTGGAGGCGCTGCTGGACGCGCAGCTCTTCCTGCAACGGACCCGAGCGCTTGTCGGCAACAGCGGCGGCCTGCTGCGGGTGGCGCCGGGAGTCGCGCTGCGGCTGCAGGAGGCGCTGCAGGGCAGCTTGAACGCCGTCGGTGCAGGTACGGCTGGTTCCTAGTGCTGTGGTCACGACTCCTCGCCTCTACATGACTCGATTTTCTGACAAGGGGCAGTAGCATGACTCGAGTCTGATGCGGCCGCCTTGCCACATTCTACAGCATCTGCCCTGCACTGTGGCAGAGGTCGCAGTGCGCATCCACAGTGTTCAACCGTCGATTTCGTGTTCCTTCTCAGGCATCGCCTCGGACGCGTTCCCCGCCTGCATGACGGATACCACCATCCGCAACTGCATCTACAACTTCCGCAAGCTCGCCGGCCGCCGCCTGGTGGGCCTTGCATTGCAACCTTACCTGCTTGCTCGTGCAGCGACACGCAGAGAAGGACTGCCTCACGAAACCAACCAGCTGTACATCTTGGACCCAGCTGCGTTGAGAGTCTGTATGAGGGTTTCCAATCACTCCACAAGTGTGACTCCGTCGCATGCTGCCGCCAAGAATGTTGCACAGGTTCCAAACGCACTTGATGTTTCCGTTGCAGCAACCTGATCAGTATGGCGCCATCGAGCGGCAGCTGGCGGCCGCATTCTGGGCGCTGCAGCCTGCCAACCGGTGCGCAGTTCAATCACTACTGGGCAGTGTCAAATGCATCTAGGGCTTTCATGATATTGCCGCCCGCCCCTGCGTGAAGTGCATCCGTCCTGGGCCTCGATGCCCGCAAGCGCTCTCTGACAGGCAGCTCTGCCGGCCGGGAACGGATTTGATGACGGTGCTGATGCCTCCTGCAACTCTTCCCCTGCTGCCAAAATCAGACCTACATGGAATGTCCTACATGGAATGCCTGCCTGCCATGGGGAAACAAGGGACTATCTCACATGGTCTGCCGGACGATTCCCCTTTCGGCAACCTACCAAATATAGTCAAGTATCGAAACCTGGTGTCCATGCTGCTGCTCGTGCCTGCAGGCTGGCGGACCAAAACACGGCCTATGTGCTGTGGCGCACGCGCTCCGTGCTGCTGCGCCAGTCGCTGGGCGTGGACCGCAACGGCTGGCAGCGCCTCACGAAGCGGCTGTCGGACGAGCTCAGGCACGCATGGGTCTTCCAGGGTTTGCGCCATTGCCATTTCATTGTCAGGCCACATGCGTCAACACACCACTTCTCTTCCATGCCAACTTGCAATGCATGTCCTGCACGCAGCGTCATTCCGATCGGAATTTAGTTTTGACCCCCAGCCATATGCTTTTGGCGGCTGCAGGATGTGGGAACACAGTAAGCACATGCTGTAGGTGGGGCGGCTTAGCAGCCGGGGCACTTGCATTTTAACCATCGTATGTCAATGTCCCCCGCTGCTGTTTCCTGCAGGACGTTCGAGCACAGCAAGTATGTGCTGCGCGTGGGGCCGGCCCAGCAGCCGGAGCCCAGTGTACACCTGCTGCACCGCGCCCAAGTGGTGAGCACCTGCGAGCACCTGCGCAAGGCTGAGAATTATAGGGTTTAGCTCAGTGTTTCGAGGGGCCGACATCCGAAACTGAGAATTCGATTCGGACAGCAGCCGGAGCCCAGCGTGCACCTGCTGCACCGCGCGCAAGTGGTGCGATTGCAGTCCGTCGATTGCTGATGTGCTGACTGTGCAGACTCAGCTCAATGCACACGTGGCGTTTTGCCGCGTGTGCAATGAGCCTGCGCCAGGCTGCCAGATTTGTGCATGCCCAAACCTATCTCACCCTATACTTCACTGCCTGCAATCGATGTGAAGTCCACATGCTGTATTACGTCTCCAAGAAGAACAAGCTGGGGGACAGGCGCCAGGCGTGCTGGCCTACTCGAAGGGCTGCATGGTTTCTTGTGTCTCACGGAACTGCAAGTCTCAACGGCTGAGATTCTCGCCTCGCAGTACGGCTTCAAAAAAAACAAGCTGGGCGACGGGTGCCAGGACGTGCTGGCTTACCTGGAGCGCTGCAGGGTGGGCGAGCTCGGCGGCGCCTGGCAGCCCCTCGCCCTCGAGGTATGTGCTTTGCCCTGAATTGACCACATGGTTGCCATTCGCACCAGGCGACTCTTCGGATAGCGCTTCCTCAACGCCAGTGCCGATGCACCTCTGATGAGGCAACTGCCTGTGGAGCGCAAAGTTCCAGCAAGTGACTTTGAGGCTGCACCAATCGGCTTTGGGCCCAGTACCCGCAAGCAAACTTCTGCAGCTTCTGGCCTGCCGAAGCACTCCCTCGCTTAGGGTGTGCTGACCGGCTGGAGGCGAATTCAGGCCACACTGGGCATGGCGCATCAGCGTGAAACGAGTGACAGGATGGCTTCATCTGCCGGTGCCCACATATGTATGAGCCTGCTGCAGATGAGAAATCCAGGCCAGCCTTGTGGAGGAAGTCGGTGGGCTGCTTGCGCTGGGCCCGGCGCCTTTGATTCACTGCAAAACGGTTGATTTCATTTCCATTTGATTCAACTACAGCTGCATATTCAAGCGGCTACTTGTCTGCACTTTGCAATCAATGCGGATCTGCTGGAGACGGTGGGCGGCCTGCTGGCGCTGGGCCTGGCGCCAACAGTTCATCATTCGACGCGGCAGTACACTGAATGAAAAAATCTGAAGCAGTGATCACCGGATGACAGGTGTAGGCCGACCTGCTGAAGACACTGGGCGGGCTGCTAAAAATTGGGCGGGCTGCTAGATCTTGAAACGACTTTGACCTTTGTGATCTAGGGTCACTTCGACCTGTTGGAGACAGTGGGCGGGCTGCTGGCGCTGGGCCTGGCGCCTTTGAACGCTTCATTTGTATCATTTCAATCACGGTTATCATGCATTTATTCGTGCTATACAGGTCTACTGCGACCTGCTGGAGACGGTGGGCGGGCTGCTGGCGCTGGCGCTCGCGCCGCGGCGCGCCTTCCTGCCGGCGCCGCACGCGCAGGCGCTGCTGTACAGCCCCATCATCGGGCAGGTGAGCTCGTGATTATTTTCTGAGGTTGAGGGGACGTTGGCAAATCCAGATCCACTACGGCTGCAGTTGTAGATCTCGGGTTCTCGCTCACCTATCAGGGTTGTTTCTAAGAGTCTGTGTATTTCGAGGGCAGGAGCCGATGGCGGGCCACCACCTGGACCTGGACGCAGTGACAAGGTTGTGGAACGACAAGCCCCAGGCAAGCGTTCCTACCTGCGATGTCGTCGTGCGGACCTTCCCTGCTGTGATGCAGTTCCCGGTGTAGAAGTGACACCCGCATGGTAAGGCATAGTGAACAGCTGCTTGGATGGCTGGTGGCAGAGCAAGCACTGTTCCCTCAAACAGGTAGCACTTTGGCCATCAGACAAGGGGACTGAGGTTCCCATCTGCCTACTGGCGTACCCTCTGCAAGACCCTCTGCAACACACGCTCCTACCCCACGGCAGTGCTTCTCCCTGCAGGCGCTGCTGGCGATGGCGCGTCGCGTGGGCGCTCTGCTGCGGAGCCTGGTGTCGGAGGTGGGGCTGGCCGCGGCGCAGCGGCCGCGCCTCGCGGCACACCTGCAGGCGCTGCTACGTGGCGGCGACGCCGCAGCTGAGGGTGAGCTCCAATACCACCCAAGCATCATCAGTAGTAACAGGAAACTGGTACTGAATCACGACTTGGCTTGGCGCGTGACCCAGCGTGCAGGGCGGCAACTGCCAGACACGTGTGTTGCAGGCATGGGAGGTGGTGAGGGAGTCGGTCAAGTGACGTTCACGTGGACTTGCCTCCTTGCTCAAGCCCCGAACCCTACCCCGACACGTCTTGCCGGCTCCTTGTACGCGACTGCCGCGGCCTGGGAGGCGGAACGGAGGGGGCGGACGCGCAGTAACAAGTAGCGCGGCTGGCGATTCATTGTGCCTGCCCACCAGGCTCAAACCGAGAGCCATACCCTGCTCTGTGCCGCAGGCGCCTCGGGGAGAGACGCTGGAGCTTGGGAGGCGGACCGGCGGGGCGCGGCCGGCCGGCTGACGCTGCTGGCGGCGACGCTCGCATTTGCGCTGGCGCAGCATGCGGGCAGCGTCAGCGCCGTGAGCACCATCTTTGGCGGTGGCGGCGGCGGCGCGGACGACTTGCGTTTTGGGCTGCTGCAGGTGTGCACCGCCCATACATGACTCGCGTCTGGTTCCCACATTCAAGCGGCACAACCTAGCCTTGAGTTTTCAAAGTTGCTGTGAGAGGTGCAACCAAAAGCTAATGCATGGCCGGGTGCATTCATTCTGCGATTAATGCAGTGGACATTACGATGTCGTGTCAACGGAGGGCTGAATCAGATCTTCCCAGAATTAGACCGAACACTCTCACGTCAGTGGTGCTGCCCCGCAGACGCTGGACCAGCTGGCACCGCTGCTGGTGGACCAGAAGCTGCAGGCCGCTGCTTCCGCCTTCCGGGAGGCGCAGCTGGTGGGGGAGGCAGTCCTGGCGCTGCGTCAGGCGACGCTCGCCTTTGACACGCCGCTGATGGAGGTGCGAGGCCCCATAGGAGCAAGGGTTTGGGAACAGGCTGCTCTGCATCGTCTTGCGCTGATGAGTCTGCTGTCTTCCTGCCAGAGGCGCGTTGTGCCTCAGCTGGGCCCACTGCATGTGCCCACGCTGCTGCTGGGGTGCTGGGAAGCACTCTGGTTACCAGGGATCTGTTTCCTGGCACAGCAAATCTATTTTCACATGTGCAGGTGATGCCGGCGGGGCTGGGGGAGTTCTCTGGCGAGATAGAGGGCCCGGCCTCCGGGCGCGGCTTCAGCAGCGTGGACGCGCAGCGGCGCGTGCGCCAGCCGACGCGCCAGCAGCTGCAGGCGGCGGGCGCTGCGCTGGCTCTGCCCAAGCTCTCCAAGCTCACGGTGCGCTGAGACTTGGCAGGGCTTGATTCGGCAGGATGAAGTTGTTCTAACAGATGGGGCTGTCTTTGTTGCTGGCGTGTTGTAAGTTCTCCGAGCTCATGATGCATGCTCACAATGTGCCATCTGCACATCGTTTGCTGCTGCTCGAGTCGGACGGCCGCTGCAACACGGGGAACAGCCCAACTGCCTCCCTCGCGTGGTGTAGGTGTAGTCCGACTCAAGCAGGGCTGGTATTGTGCTTGACGCATGATGTGCAGGCAGCTAGATGCATCTACACGAGGCGGCGGTCCGGCTGTCTGGCACAGGCATCTGCGTTGTGTTCGTTTCGATCGGGTGGCTGCACAAGATCAGAGACAGGTGGCTTTCTGCATGTGCTTGGGAGGCGGGGTGTTGTGGATCTGGCGCTGCTTCTGGGCTCGGCATCTGTTGAGGGGCAAGGCATCGAAGTTATCCAAGACCTCTGTTATAGTTACACATGGCGGGCCACGGAGGCGGTGCATGAGGAGGAGGCGGGCGGGTGCAGCTCTGGCCAGGAAGCGCAGTGACAGTGCGCATTCTCACCCTTGTTACAGGTGGCGCGCTCGTGCAACGCGGAGGCGGAGGAGCGGCAGGAGGATTACGCCCGCCTTCTGAGCAAGCGTGTCAGAATCACTTGGTGGACTTTGTTGACGGTGATCCTCCCCTCGCCCGCAGGTGGCGGGGTCCCGTGACGCGGAAGCAGTGCAGGCGGAAGAGCGGCGCGAGGAAGCGGCCGCGACGGTGCAGCGCGCCTGGCGGGGCCACAGGGCGCACCGTGCGCAGCTCGCGGCGCTGGCGACGCTGCGGAATGCTGCACGCGCCGGCCGCCCCGGCGCCTGCACGTGAGACACTGGGCCGCCTCCTTGAGATGTCTGCTGTGTCACGCCTGCCCACGCCTGTGGCCATTACAGTGACGTCGTTGGGGGCACTTCATTTGCTTCAGAGGCTACTGGCCAGGTGGCACCTGCGCTGGCCACTCCGGCGCTTGCAAGTTGAGACGACACTCGTTGGAACAGCATCAACAATGTGGTATGCTACTGTGTATCCAGCTTCCGCCGGACCTGTCTCCTACCATGCAGAGAGTGCGCACTGCGATTGAGAGAACGACCCCTTTCAACGGCTTCTGCAGTGCTTCTGCATAGCAGCTTCCACACCCTAAACCCTAAACCCTAAACCAGCACATCGGGTCGGGCAGCACGGAGATGCTCGGGCATCTTTCTGTACTGATGCTTCCGGTCTGTCATAGGCTGCGCATCCATGGCTTACCCGTCTCTGGGTCTGTCCGAAGGTCTACTAAGCTGCAGTACAGAGGTAGCAGCGCGGCGGGTGACGTGGCGCTTGACACTCGCGAATCATCCCAAACGCAGGCGCCTGTTTCGCAAACTCACAACTTAGTCTGGCACATCTGCAGGCGTCTGTTCGGGGCCAAGCTGGTGGCGGTGCGGGAGCGGCTGACGCGGCGGCGCGCGGCGGAAGCGGCGGCGGCGATGGAGGCGGAGCGTCGCGCCGCGGCGGCCGCCGGCGCTGAAAGCCGCCTCAAGTGGGCCGTCGACCGGCTGAAGGCTCCCTTCCTGCACGCCACGGCTTGCCCCGTGTGCCCGCCGCCGGATCCTGCGGCGCCGGGTGAGACCGAAATGTAATACTCCAGTTGCTGTGGAGGCACGATCTCGAAAGCCGCGGCCTGCATCGTGTGCCCATCGCCGGATCCTGCAGTGCCAATCGAGTTTGAAGGTTCGCTCTCGCTCAGTGTGAGGATGAAGAACCTGATCACCGACCTCTGCGCGTGCCGTTGTGGCCAAAAGCACTTTTGGGATCCACAGACATGCCGCTATTGACTCTGTGCCAGTCGGCAGGGATTGTCTTTGAATGCTCGCATTCTGGGCATTCGTTCCAGATGCGCACAAGGCTGCGGAATTGAAAGCACTGTGCATCGTGCAGGCTCGCCCCGGGGCGGGCGCGCTCCCTCTGCTGGCGGCGCCGCAGCCGCCAACGAGTCGTCGCCAGACAGCCTGTTGTCGCTGGACAGCGGCAGCCCTCTCGCAGGTGGCAGCCCCATGGCCGGCGGCAGGGGCCTCGGGATCGGCGCCGCCTCCTTCATCCCGCACAGGTGAGCACCTACAAGCTGTGCAAGCACTTCATCTATCTCCTCTCCTGGCCCGTGACAGCTTCTGCTTGATTCCTCCACGACTCCCTCTGCAGAATGCGCCGTTGCTGCTGCCGCTGCGAATGCAAGCACGTCGAGAAACGAGGCACCCTGAGTGACGGACCCCAGACCCCTGCCCTGCAGGCAGATGCCGCACCACCTGGCGTCGGAGCTGGGCTTCCTCCAGTACCAGACCGCCAATTTGAAATCCTTTTGTAACACTCTGACCCGCAGGCAAATGCCGCACCACCTGGCGGCGGAGCTGGGCTTCCACCAGTACCAGACTGCGTACGAGTGGGAGTGCCTGCCGCGGCTGCAGCGCCACTTCGAGCTGTCCGCCAAGGTGCAACTCCTACCGACGTCTGTCGCATTACTACAGCTGCCGGTTCACAGCAGTCGGTGCACAGAGCATGTGCAGGTGTGACTGCATAACGTGTGACCCTGAACATCCCAAAGACTGCCAGTCTCACATCCCCCCGGCGCCAATTTCGCAAACGCAGGGATCAAGCTGGCGGGGGAGCGCGTGAATCGGGAGGAACGCGGTGGCACAAGCGATACATTCTATCATGTCATCATTTAAATCATCTATCATTTATCAATTTATCATTTATCATTTTATCATCAAGGGTTGCACTCGCTCTGTGACCAGGTGGCGACCACACTGGAGGCGGTGCGGGCGCAGGGGCGAGGGCGCAAAGGCGGGCCCCCCAACACATGACTCCAGCGAGCGGTGATGAGATCTGAACAGTGCATTTCGTCAGGTGGCTGCCAAGCTGGAGGAGGTGCGTGCCAAGGGCGAGGACGCCGAGGCTGAACACAGCGGCCACGAGGTGCAGCGCAGCCTCGCCGACAGCATCGACGCCCTGCTGGTGCGGCGCCTGCGCTGCTGTGGGGCTGTTTCATTACGCTGCCCGCCTCCTGTCTCGCCCTGAGAAGCTATGACGCTGCCGTGTGGCATGCAGAGGTGATTACGTCGTTCTTAGGGTATGGCCTGCAGCAGTGGCGCTGTGACGGCGAGGCAGTCGCATCCGGCTACTGTCGCTGCTGCCCTACCATGGTGCGTGGGGGTCTGAGACAGTCGTGAAACACTGCTTTGTGTGCTTGTCGAGCCTCTCAGCACTTGCCGCCTGCAGGCCGTTCTGGACCAGATCGAGCGCACTCGGCACTGGGACACGGCCGCCGGCGTCAAAACGCCGTCCGACACGCTGCAGGCCGCCTGCGATGGCGCCGCTGCCTGGCAGCGCGCCGCAAGCGAGTCGTGGCAGACCGTCGGCGGCGGCGGCGGTCGGCGGCGGCCGCTGTCGGCGGCGAGCGCCGCAGCGTCCGGCGGCGGCGACGAGGAGGGCGAGGCCGACCCGGAAGATGACGACATGGTCGGTTTCGGAACGCGTCACCTTGCCTGAAGGTTTCCTCGTTGCTGCACAGCCTCAGCTCAGACCTGGAGAGCAGCATGGGTCCCTGGTGGCAGAGCTGTGTTTTGCAGAGCTGCGATTTGATTGAGCATCCCTATGCGGTACTGGCACTGTCAATTGCTGGTTGCCGCTGCACAAATCATGATGCGCAAAACAGTCTGGCAACGCGAAGTTGCGTGTCCACCCGCAGGATGACGACCTGGCTGACGACTTTAAGCTGGCGGGCGAGCTGCGGCGGGTGCAGGGGCGCAATGCCGTGCCCAGCGGCGGTGGGAAGCAGCAGCGCGGCCCTGGAAAGCAGTGGGCCCCCAACCGCCGTGGCCGCGGCCCCTTCACGTTCAGAGGACGAGGAACAAACTAGGCGATTCTCAGGTGCGCCAGGGGACCCGCTTGTGCGAATGCACTTGCCGCCCCGGCGCCCCGCTCAGCAGACCTTCTTGGATGACCATGTCTTCTCTTCCTTCGAGTAGGTATTCACTCGTGCCGGCGAGATTCTGTGTGCCAAAGCTGCCTTTCCCGGCGGAACAGAGAGAGAGGGAGAGAGAGACCAATGTTCATCCATGTCGCCGACACGAGGGGGCCGAAAGGGATGGGAGCGAAAACCAGGGCTGTGTGAGACGCGTTTCGGCCTTGCCTAAGGGCCTCATCATTCACATTGACCGCCTCAGTGAGTTCTCACTGGCTTAGGTTTCGCTCCCAGGCGCTATTTAAGTGGCGGGCTGCCTGGGATGACGTAGTGCAAGGTCATCCTCACGGCTTAGCGGTGGCGGTGGGGGATGTCCATCCCGCTGCCTTTGGCAGCCATCCATTGCTGGGGAGCCGATACCAATGTGAGCGTCCCCAGTCAAAGGGGTGCTACAACCACGGCTTGACAAGCAACAAGCAACAAGTCATGCACAACAGCTGCAGATTTGTGATTTGAGAGTCTCAATTAATGTGCAGCCTGTAAAGTACATATCGGCTCTTCCGCCCCGCGCGCGCTGTTGTGTGGCCTGGCGAGTCCACATGTTGCGCCGTCTTGCCGCTTCGCGATCGTCTGGATGCCTTTCATCAATACCAGCTTGCGCTTTCAGCTGTCGTTGGAACAGAGCTTGCTTCTGCCGTCTGGCTCGCTGCAGCCTGAACAGGGCGGTCGCCGGGGCTCCTAAAGCGGGTCGGAATAGCAAGGGGGAAAACGCTCGGCGGCAGCGCGAGGACATCCTCGCCGGCTTTGCTGCTCGCTCAGCCGCTGCTGCAGCGGGTGTTGCCCAGAACCCTGCAGGCGCTCCATCGAAGGTGATCATTCCACGGAGAGAGCAGATGCGAGGTGTGCAGGAGACAGGTATGGAATGCACAGCACAGCAAGACGCGCAGCAATAATCACACTCATCTGTTGACGAGGTTGTGCGCATGTGTGGGCGCCGCGAACATGCTCGACATGCGTATCTGCACAAGCTTTCGACCGCCACTTTACCTGCTGCACAGCATGAATGCAGCGCAGGCGGTGTGCATGGACGCCGCGGGCGTGTGCCACGCCTTCACCACGGTGGCGCTGCCGCCACTGAGAGTCACAGGCGCGGCGCCATCATCGCCGTCGGCGACGGCGCCGGGCTGCGGGCTCTGCGTGCAGGAACGGCCGGAAATCAGAGAAAGAACGGTCTGTGCCCTGGGGCTGCTCCGGACTGCAAACCCAGTACGGCCGGACGGTGTTCACAAGCGCTGCTGACCCACGTGCGAAAGGGCGCTGCATGGTTACTGGGGTCAGGCTCCAAGTCAGACTTCAGCTTGCATCACACAGAAGCAAACCTGGTTCCTGAGAGTGGTGTCACCACGCTGGTGATGCAAGAGGCAAGTCTGCGCAAGGCCGCAGGAAGCATTGGTTGCAATGCCGACCGACCCAGAGAAGTTGTTCAGGCAAATGACACGCTGCATACTTCTGTCATGCTCACGGGCAGAGCAGGCGGGGTGTGCTCAGTTTGGAGTCGCCGCGCCCCCACTTCAGAATTACAAGGGACAAGGTGATTCAATCCTGTGTGTGCATATGATGCAGTGCGCGCAGAGGATTGGTAAAATTCGATAACATTTTTCATGAGCAACGATGAGTGAGGTGATCGACTGCCTGCTGGCGTGTGCTGATGTCGCATCCAAGTAGCAAACTTTGCACAGACGAGCGATCGATCGGTCATGAGTGCATATGGGAGCTGCTGGTGATTGCGAGATGCAAAACGCTCGAAATGAACCTGCAACGCTGTGCAAGACAACATGGACGGTGTGGCGCAGCTCGGAGCTCGGAGATGGAGTCTCGGACCCTCGGTCCTGAGGGCCTGCTACTTCCATAGCGTGCTTCAGCTGCCAGGCAAAAGGGTGATTACGACACTCCTCATACAAGCCACCATAAATCACCGTACAAGCAGGGCGTTATGCACTCAAGCAGGCCTGGCGAGAGGAAAACACTGGGATCGCAACCACTCAAAAGCAGAAGCCATGCAGCCGCATGGCAGAGCAACACGTTATATCACAGACTGTCCTAGAGGCATATGGTACAGCGATGGCTGTCCTTGGAGCACCCGAGGCGGACTCGGCGAGCCTAGGTATGATACAAGCTCCATGCATGCATGCACGCTTTACTCCCGGCGAGTTCTTTTCTGAGACGCAGTTGGCGCAGCAGCCCGGCACGTTTCGTCTGCCACCACCCAGCACGTCTGGTGTAGTGGTGGGTGCATCACCACCGTGCCTGACTCGCAAGCCACGGGGTGCGAAGCGACCGCTCTTTATATCGAGACCGCCGCGACGCCATTCTGAAGCGCCTGAGCCTCCGCAGCCCAGATGATCTGGTCCAGAGCCGCCATGGTCTGCAGAACAGCGCGCGCCTCCACAGTCAACGTGGCGATGTGGTGGCGTGACCGCACTCCCTGCATGCAAGCCTGCTCGGAAGCAAGGAGTGCGGCGCACAGCCAGCTGATGCAGAAGCGCAAGCACGTCAGCTGCGGCAGGTGCGCAGGTTGCCGCACAGGCGCAAACGCTGCCTGCCGTGCTTCTTTGAAAAGCAATCTGGAGCCTGGGTTTAGAGCGCGCACCGACTTGCGGTCTTCGCTTCGCTCCTGCATCAGTCGCGACGCCGCCTGCGCCGCCTGCGACGCCGCATCGCGCAGCATACGCAGCTGCCGCAATTCAGGCGTGTCGCGCTCCACCCGCAGCCCGGCCAGTACCATCATCTGCGGCAAGATGAGGGCCATCACGTCATGCAGGCTGTACTCAACAGAGCAGACTGGCAGCAGGTGCAGCATGCAGCAGCGCAGCATGCTGCGCAGCATGCTTCTCAGTATGCTGACAGCGCTGCAAGCTGACAGGGGCTTCCCAGCAAGCTGGGAGCTCGGCATGCACCCCAGCGCAGCATGCGGCTTAGCGCAGTAAGCAGCAGCGCAGCTAGCGTTCAGCACAGCCAGCGGCTGTGCCGCAGGGTGCATCGCTGGCAATTGTGGCACCCAAACACTGCGCCAAGGCGCACTTGTGGAAGACTGCCAATCAAAGGAACACCGGCCACAACAGGAACACTGCCCAGAAAAGAAACGAACCTCGGTCGGCGCTTCCCGCTTCTTGATCTCTGCTGAGTAGGTCTGCACCAGGCCCGCCTGGGTTGACGCCTCCTGCTGCGCCGCAACCGCGCTTTCGGTCTTGGACTTCAGCTCCGCCACCAGGACCTTGGCACGCCCCGCCATCTGCGTGCCATCGAGCTTACGTCACATGCAGCCTGTAGATCGAGCACAGGCAGCTCTGCAGGCCCAGCGCTGTGTGCGTCGGCTGCGCCACAGCACTGGAGGCAGATTGTGCCGCGACATGCTGCAACAGGCAGCTGGAATGTTTCCCTCAATGACCGCACACGCCGAGGCTGTGCTTGCAGATAGTGGCGCCCAGGACAAGTCACAGGTAACGGAGCATGCCGCAGCGGGGCTGGCTCAGGGAGTGGGGCGCCCCCTGCATGCTGCTGCGCGAGCGCGGATTCCACACAGCGCCATTCCTGTTTGCAGGCACAAGCCACACCTGTCCTGCTCCGGGTCGCGTGATGCTGACTGTGACGTCGAGGGAGCCAGGCCGTAGACGGAAAGTGTGTCAGATGTTCCAAACAGAAGATGCTCCGCAGCAAGCTAGCGAGCAGTCTCGCAGCACGCAGCAGTTGATTGACGCCTCCTGCAGTTCGAGAGCCAGTAACAGTGGAATGCCATTCCGGGAGTGAAAGTTGAAAGTTGAACGTTTGACGCCGTCTGCGCCTAGAAGGGCGTCAGGCATGAACAAAGCGACAGGAGTCCCAATCCCCTAGTTGCTGACAGACAAGTCTGACACTTCGCTAGGAGCACAGGCTTCCCATCCCTCGCGAGGCCACAAATATTGCAGCCCCACTGAAGGCGAGAACAGAGTTGCAGGCCACACTACTGCGTGGCTCTGCGCTCTGTCCCCTAAAAATGAAAAATCGCCCACGGTCAAAAGGCAGGCCACCCATCTGGGCAGGAGAAACAGGGTTTCCCACGAGCAGCTCAGCGTGCTGAGGAGGCGAAAGAGATGCAGAGGGTAGGGGCGTAGCTCTGGGTCGGGCGACCGGCGACGGGGCAGCAGGCTGTCCCGGCGCCGGTGCCGACGTGGCTGAAGTCTTGCGCCGACTTTGGCGTCGGCGGGAGCGGCACACTGTGCGAGCTGCAGTGGCGACGTGCGAAGGGGCTGCCTGCGTCCCAGTGATACGAGGCCTTTTGCCATGCATGCTTGGGTCCAGGTGTGGACTGCCGCCATCTGAAGACATGTAACGTACTGGCAGCAGGGTTGCTGGGGTACTCCCCTCGGGGATGGAGGGTGGATGGAGGATGGATGGAGGATGGAGTGCGTGCTAAAGCATGTTGCATGACCCTAAACGACATTGTTACACTTCTTAAAATCTACCCTAAAACCCCTAAAATTTCTACATAATTTACCTAAGCAATATCTTCAGCAGCCTCCCAGATTCCCCCAAAACCCTGAATGCTTCAAGACCATGAGGGACGAGCCGAGGACGGGCGCCAGAGGTCGCAAGCTCCCGCAGCGAACGCAGCATATGCTACTGGGCAGCCATCTTGCGGGCATCGTACGCTTGTAGCGCCGGCAACAGCTGACCTCAGCCAGCGCTACGCCTGCGTTTTCGTCAGCCTGCACCATCCGCTGCTTCGTGGCGCGAAACCGAGGCACAGCTCAGCGGGGCGTGGTCGCCTTGCCTATGTGGTTGGAGATTCCATCACCGGGTGAGTGGCGCTGCTTGCCCAGCCTTCAGAATCTGGCGAGTTGCCCTCATGGTCTCCGGGGACGGGCGTGGTCTCACTTGCCACAGTGCAGCAACGACGGGGGCTCCGCCCGATAGAGCTCGTACTTTGGCATCGGGCGAGCTTCAGGGCATGCTTGCTTGCTTGCCGCGCCTGCCTGTTTGCGTTAGTTTTGCTGGCAACATGCACCACGTGTGTAGGAAACTTTTCCCGTGCGTGATTCGAGGCGCCATCGGGCCGCCGGGCACTCAGCCGTGATTATGCATTATCCAGGCCACATCCTGGCCAGTGCCTGGAAATCATATTGTCTGCTTGCCTCCCGGAACCGTTCAGATAGAGCAGAACGTGTGCGGGTAGCTTGCAAGTGCAGCTTCACCATCGCGCGCGAAATCGCAGCCTGCAACACGAACTCCCACTATCAGCCTGTCAGCCCACAACGTTCTTGGTAATCGTTTGCAGGCCACGGCAACGACTGAGGCTCGCGGTAGGGGGCGGCAGCGACGCTGTACCACCAAAGCCAGCTGGCCTCTACCAGTGGGCGAAGCGACCCTAGCAACCGGTTTTACGTCCGCGGGATGCCAGCTGTAATGGGTGCAGTACACCGCAGAAGCTCGCGACCTAGCGTCTCTTCACCTATCGTAGTGCTGGCGGCGGTGGTGCTCGCGGTGTGCGCCTGCCAGCTCAGCTGCCAGGCTGCAGCGGACCGCCTGCTCCTGGCGGGTGCACGAGCCGCCGCTGCCTCTACGGCGGTGACCAGCCACGGCTCAGCATTGCACGCCGGCGTCGCAGCTGGCATGCGGCACCTCCACAGCCTGTCCGCAGTCTCCAGCCACAGCTCGGCACTGGACGCCGGCGTTGCTGCGAGCATGCGGCATCTGCACAGCATACCGGCGACCGGTCTCTCGTCAGCTGCGGGGCTGGCGGCGGCAGCCGGTAGCGGCGGCGGCGCTGCGGCTGCAAGGACCCTTCAGTATGCTTCACGCCGGCAAGTGGAGGAATATTCGGCACATGGACTATGATTTGCGGCAACGCTGCTGCGGCTTGACGACGTGTCACGGGTACACACCATGCTTCAGTCATGGTTTCATCAAGCCTCTTGTGCATGCCTGCACGAACCTCATTTGCTAGTTGTTTTCGTGATATCGGCGCTGCACGGTTCCTGTGAAGTTCAAACAACAGCGGCTATAACAGAAGGCATCTGGAATTCCAGTCTGGCTCGTTTGTACTTGCAACATCACAAATGTACCACATACATGTATCTGCTTTCTTCTGGCCCGCACACACAAACGTCACTTTGTACACACGAGTCCAGTCAAAACAATTGAGGCGTCCGTGCCGCACTGCAGCTCCCAGATTCCATACGGACCAGCGTCCAGCCTGCCTAAAGCTAGTTCGCCGTCATGCATACACGCACTTGTGAGGCACGTGAAATCGCGCAGTGATATGGCTTGGTGAAACCGTGCGCTCAGTCACAACATGTACCTCTGTCAACAAGAGACTCCAACTCATAGTGTATTGACGCACTTTTGATGTACGGCAAGTCTCACAAATCAAATATTTTCGCTTGCACGATATGTGCCAAAATTGTTCAAATCGGTCATTCCGCTCCCCTGTGCATCGCAAAAAACGCGAAGCACTGTTGCCAATGCTGTCACCAGAGACACTGGATCGCGCACGGGAAAGAGAGCCGCCGCTGTAACGACGGCAAGCTTTGCCGCCATGTCGGGTGGAGCCATTGCCGCCGTGGAAATCACGCGTCATTGGCTGCTGCCGCCGCTGATGTTTCTGCCGACGCCGCCGCTGCGCTTACTAGCACTGCCGCTGCCGCTGCTGCCGCCAGCAGCAGCCATGGACTGGGGCGGCGGCCTCGCATTGTAGTACAAGGCCGCGGCACCACTACCTGCGCACCCGCCACATGGATCGTGGTCTCGGCGCCAAAATAGCATTGCCGAAAGTGGAAAGCGCGCGTCACTGGCTGCCGCCATTACTGTTGCCGCTGCTGCCGCCGCCGCCGCCGCCGCTGTTGGTACGCTTATTCCCACCTCCACTGCTGCTGGCAGCCCTGGGTCCGGCCGGCGGCTTGGCGTTGTAATACAGGGCCGTCGGCACCGCTAACTGAGCATCCGCCTCCCGGATAGCGGCCTGCGCGCCGGCCAGCATGCGCTGCCGGAAGTCGCCAAAGGCCGCGGCCTGCTCCTTCACGCAGTGTGCCTGCGCCCAGAACAACGGCAGAATTTAAAATTCGAAAGAAGTCATCTAGGCAGATCGGTTTCAGCTCAGGCGTCAGCGATGGCCCACGATCCGGGTAAATTTACCAGAGTCTTTGGCATCACAGCAGACTTGCATGGTGAACATGCTCAGTTACACGCCAGCATGCTGATCTTGAGGGGGTTGTGTGACGTGCAGCCTGACATCAGTACCCATGTATGCTTGTCTCCTGTCTGGGTTGATAGGCAGGCTGCTGAATGGGAGATCCCAAATTCACCAGCACGCCGATCTCGCCAAATTAGCCCCAGGTCGCGTGCACCAGGCGGCGCCTCAGCTACAAACCGCCCGGCAGTGTTTCCAGTGACTTTGAATGAGTCAAGCAGCCTTCAAACAGTCTTCACAGCGAGGGAGAGTTGCGCACCAGCATCCCGATCTCAACGTAGTAATCCCCGGGACCCGCGCACCAGGCAGCGCGCGGCAGCGACGGCTCCACGTCCGGCGACGCCTCCAGGAACGCGATGATGCGCCGCTTCACGTCCTCCACTCTGCCGGTATCCTGCACAAAATTCGACATCATGGTCAGAGTCAAGCAGTGGTACCTTGGTCAGGCGGACACCTGGCAGAAGTATCTTGACACTGATGCGGCGGCGTGCCTGGTCCTGCCTTTGGCATGCTGATGCAGGGTTTAGGGTTTAGGGTTTAGGGTTTAGGGTTTAGGGCCCAAGATGTCCACTGACACAATCGTGTGTTGCAATTTCGAGTGTGCTCCGCAGCAAATTCAAGAAAGGCAGGCCACAACGAGCAGAAGTCTTCGGCTGTCGCGAGAGCTGAGCCTGTACACGTTTGCGCACCTGCAGCCGCAGCTTGAAAGTGAGCAGGACCTGGCGCGGGAAACGGTACGTCGTCATCGCCTGGCTGAATTTTATGCGCGACTCGTTCTTGACCAGCATCTCCGCCACCTCCTGCGGAAAACGTTGAAGCCGAGTACAGCGTGCCATCCTCAAGGCCAGACTCACACTCTTGTCGCTGAATGAGCAGTGAAGATGTCAGGCAGCACAGTGGGTCACCCCCAGACTTCGATTGCCACTGTTTTGCCTCTGACCCGCCTGGAGCGTGTCGCCCTGGCTTCGGGTGCGGCTGGAGGGTCAACGAACGTGGCTCTCTGCGTTGATGTTTGGCAACAGAACTTGCCTTGTTGGGGATGGAGACAGGCATGCCGGTGTCGGTGCGCACGGTGGTGGACAGCAGGTTGATGGCCTCAACGACGCCCGTCACTATCACCCCGCCGCCGGGTGTCAGCAGCTCGATGCGCTCGCCCTTGTTGAAGGTGCTGCTGAAGAACTGCAATCGGAATGGTACGATACGAGATGAAATAGGGATTGCACTGACGGCTTCATTCTGCAGCCATCACGATCACGGCGCCGCCGGGCGTCAGCAGCTCGATGCGCTCGCCCTTGTCGAAGGTGCTCGTCCTTGTTAACGGTGCTGCTGAAGAGCTGCCGGCCCGAAGGAACAAGGGTCAAGCTGCACATTTGCTTCAATCTGCAGCCGTCACGATGACGACGCCGCCGGTCCGGCATCGGCTGACAAAACAGGCAAGGCCGCATGCTGTGGCAAAACAGCTGTGAGGGGGCGGCGCAGCTGAGCTGGCGGGGTCCAGCATGGGGCGGCAGCTTGTGCTTACGGCGCACCGCTGGGCACCACAGCGCTTTGACACTCTTGCAGAGACGTCTCTTGAGGAGCAATGCCTTTGGCGCACCAGGTCGATGCCGCTGACGAAGTTGGTGGTGACGATCTGGCTGCCGAAGCCCAGGAAGATTGTCGACACGCCGCCCACCGCCATCACCTGCGCCGCGACGAGTATGACGACTCAGTGCACACAATGGAGCCACGACGCTTTGTTAGGTGATAATTCCCGCGCTGCCACCTTGTGCTTGGCTGGAGTTGCCGGGCGGCCGCTCCTCCAGCATCATCCGCAGCTGAAACTTCGAAATTCCTCCGGCTGATGTTGAAGCTGCCGACGATGGACAGCGCGCCCGCGATGGCAAGCGCCGCGCTCGCAACCGCCTGCAGGGCGCCTCTTCTTCAATTCACTTCATCAACAGGTTATTGTACAGAAGAAGCTCGTAAAGAAGAAGCTCACCGGCTCCAGGCTGATGCCGAAGCTGCCGACGACGGACAGCGCCCCCGCGATGGCCAGCGCCGCGCTCGCAATTGCTGACAGCGGCCCCGTGATGATGGCGGTGTCATCCGCCACCTCCGGGCTGGACAGCACCAGCTTCAGCACCTCGTCCTTCCACGCTATCAGCACCCAGAACCTGAAAGAACGGGCTACGAGGATCAGGGCCGTATCTCCCTCCAGCAGGGGAAATCAGGCAGCACCAGTTCAGCACCTCAGCCTTCCACGCTACCCGCACCCAGAACCTGCAACACCAAAAATCGACGATCGTTTAACAGCGGAGCCAGTCTGGCGCGCATGATGCAGAGTTCTTCGGTGCGCCATTGACCAGAAGCTGCGGCTCCATTGCACACCGCACACAGCTCAGCAGTGCTGCAGGCCAGCAATGGTTCGAGAGCGTGACTCACAGCAGGATGCTGGCTGCGGAGGTGGAGCCGGCGCCTGTGAACTGGTCGATGCGCGCCAGCAGAGCCGCCGTCGGATCTGCAGCAGCAGCACATGCATGTGGTGATATGCAGGGAAGTTGTGAACATGTTGCCGTTACGCGGCCCTCCAAGGGCGGCACCACTGTCGTCATGTATACGGACGTGCCTGTCATGCCATGCGGCTCTGCTCGACGTACGAGCAGGTGTGAGCTGCCATTTGCACGACGGAGGCCTCGTGCATAAACCATTCAGATATTGGCATGGGAGCAGTGGGTGTGCGGACCTACACCACAGCGAGGGCGCTACACTTTGGGTACCTGTGACCTGTTCTCACCAAAGGTGAGGTGCGCTCACCTGCTGCCAGGGCGAGGGCACCCTCCTGGCTGCGCAGCGCCGCCGACGCGACCTCGCCGGCACAGCGTGCGCAGTACAGCACCGCCGTCGTCGGCAGCAGCCGCCGCGCCGGGCGGCGCAGCGCCGCAACGAACGCCGCCAGTGCCAGCAGCGGCAGGTCCCCCAGGTGGTGCGGCGGAATGCCTTCCTGCAGTAGGAAGAACATTGAGTTTGATTGGATGAGACCGGACCCGAAGATGAAGATGACGACTGAGCTTTTCAGATGCTGATGCCCAACCGCCAGCAGCGGCACATGCCCCAGGTGGCATGGCGGTCTGCCAGCCTGCCGCATCAGAAGCGCGGATCACCATGCATCGCCGAGCAACACACAAAAGAATGCACATGTCCGGTCCAGCAGCCCTTTACTGTTGGCCGCAAGCTGTGTGTACAATTGGACTCCCCCCCTCACCAAACCCATCTGATCCAGGTAATGAGGCACAGGATCGTGGGGAATGTCGTGCAAGCTGCTGATTGTTGCAATAGGGCTCTTGGCACAACATGAGGGACTCAGGTCGAGGAGAAGCACCTCTGAGGCTGCCGGCTTGATATCCAGGTGCAGCCACTTCAGCGCTCCCCAGGCTGCCGCTGCTGCCGCACCGCCCTTCAGGGCGGACGTGGTGGCGAGTTGCCACAAATCAGGCTGCGTGGCCACAGGTGCCGCCGCCGCCGCCGCTGCCGCTGCCGTCGCCACCGTTGCCTGCACGCATTCTCGTGCGAGTGGCTTCTTCATCTGGGCGCTGTCGAGACTCAGTGCAGCTGCTGCACATGCGGCACACAGGTGGCACGCAGCGAATTCATGAGGATCAACGGTCGAGTCGATGCTCACATTCGATGTGCACGCCTTGCGTTGCAACAAGAAGCGCTGGGAGCAGCCGAGTCGCTGATGTGTATCTCATCAAGCTCCCTGCTTCCTCAATGGTGTAAGTCCACGCCAAGATCATGCACATGCCAGCTGTCAAGGCCACCAACCGCCGGCGTGATGGTCACGGTTGCGCCCTCCGCCACCGCTGCCGCGGCCGCGGAAGCCAGGTCCGCCAGCGCGGGCAGCAATTGTGGTAGCGACAGGGCCGCTGCCGCTGCGGGGGCGCCCCGGCAGCGTCGCCGGCGCCGCCATGCTGGCGATTGCGGCGAGGAATCTGTCGTGTGGCGCAGCGAGTGTCGCGATTCTGCTGCGGTCCAAAATGGAGAATAAACGTGTGGTTGTCGCCCTGGCTGCTGCATCGATGCGCTGCACCGCAACATTCCGCGTGGCCTGGCACCGCCACATGGCATTCAGCCGGGGGGGTGTAATCGTTGGGTGCCCCATTCTGAAGCGAGCTGACAATGATGAGAAGCGTGCAAGAAACTTGGCAAGAACCTTGGCAAGAACCTTGCAGTGCAACTATATCGTTGACTCACTGTGTGCAGAGAAGTCGAGCCGGCAGGCGCTGCGGTGCAACAGCGCACAATGCAGCGGCGCCGCGGTCGCCATCGCAGCGCGCGGCCGTACGAGAACCTACACCTGATGCCGCGGAGGCGCAGGTGCCAGCCTACTCGTCACGCCACTAGGCTGGTAGAGTTTGCTATGCGGGCTGCACCCTGCAACAAACACGCGAGACCACCATGCCGAGGTCAAAGGTGCCAGCCAGCTGAGATCATGTGCAAAAGCACGACATCGTTCTTGACATTCAGCCCCATGCATCTTGCGTCAGAAAGCACTGGTGCGCATGATAAAAACCAGTCATGCGTCAGCGAAGGAAGACAAATATGAGCAAACGTACTTGACTTGAGCCATTGGATGAAAGTCAACTCTCCGGTTCCGCCAGCTACCAAGCTTGAAGGACACGATTGCAAACGCTTAGCCGCAAACACCCACGGGCCGCGGATGTATGTCAGCCAGCTAAGTCCCTCGCTGACTAGGAGAGCGTTGAGGCTTGAAATTCAAATCAGAAGCTGAAACGAGCTCAAGCAGGCATAATGGGGACGGTGGATCGCAAAATGACCAGACAAGAACGCGAATCTGTCAGGTTTTTGCAATGGGCAAGTGAAAGTTGCGCTGCCAGAATCTTGATCCGCGCCCTGATGGGCCGTTGCCCACAGCTGCAATGGGCGGTGGGAGAACACAAACCGCAGTGGAAGTGGGGGCCGAGCAGCGCTGCCCTTGACGTCCGCAGGCCGCCAAGCTTGGCATACTGCATTGCGGTCACCCCTATTGCGCATGCCCGGGATGTGATGCAGATCAGTTGCAATACGATTGTTGTGCTCGCATTGTTCTTTTTTGTTAGGGTACCGGCAACGTTCGTTCGAAATTTGTCACTTGAAAAGCACTGGTACCAGGAACCTCCGCGTCCAGGTTGGGATTTCCACCTCCAGTTCGAAAGCCGACTTCCCCTACAGGTGAAAGTGACCACTGCGCTTGCACAGGTGGTGCGCGGTGGCCTGAGCTGGAACAGTGGCATCATCCTGCAGAAGAAGCTGTTTCAAATGGCTGTTTCAAATGTCACATTGCACATGAAGATGTTGATGTACTTGACATGACATATCAAATGTGCACCCATTATTTGAGGGGCACGAACCCCCTGCATGCGCCTCTGGTCCCCTCGTGTGATTGCGCCCACGCGTGCTGGCATGTGGCGTCCTTGCAAAGCCACGACATGTGTTGCGTATACACAAAAGCTGCAGCGCCCATCAGCCATGCACGTCATGAGAAAGTCTCAACTCACTGCCTGGAAACGAGGTTGCAAACAGTATTGACATGTTTTTTTGTTTCTGCCGGCACTCTGGCGATCCGCCGCCCGACGAGGTCGAGGGCTCCTCAGACGATGAAGAGCCTGTGACCACCGCGGACGAGTACAAGGTCCGTTGCACAGTCAAAAAGCGCAAGTGTCAAGCATCATGCTGCATGGCCCGTTCAGCAGCAGTAGTAAAATCGATATTCGGGTGACAATAATGCAGGTGGCCGTGGCAGTCGTGCGCATCGGTGGTGAATAATCTCCATCAGACACTGCCCAGGAGTGCCGCAAGAAGTGACTGTGCGCGGCCAGGTGTTTCGCGAGGTCCCACGACCACTCGTTGCACATATAGCCCGAGGAAAGTCTCTGGATGACGTGTAGAATTACTTGCCCCTCCACATGCGAGCTGGCCGGTTCCGGCCGCTCGACGCTCCGAGTGTCGGCAAGAAGATGCAAGTGAGGTCGTCGATGAATGAGCTGCACCAAGCTACAGAAGATGCAAGTGAGGTCGTCAGGAGAGTCTGCAGCTCATCTGCGACACTCCAGCAGCTGCTGCATGACGGTGCATGCGCAACAGGCACGGGCACTGAAGGTTGGATGCACTGCAGGTGCCGGCTGGCTACACACAGGAGGCCTCCCAGCACTTCCGCGCCATGGCCGAGGACGTGCTGCTGACGCAGGTGCCGCGGCTGCCTGCTCTTGTTTTGTGTCATATGCCAGCCGTGTGCAGCCCCAGGGTTGTGGGACTGTGCGCTCACCACAGGCAGTGCTGCTGCATGCGCAGGGCGGCCTGGGGAAGCCCAAGGCGGCGCGGCTCGCGGCTAGCCTCGCCCAGCGCGTCGTGGCCGCGTCGCTGCCGCAGCCCGGACCGGCAGGCAACGTGCATGTGCGTGGCTCCGCCGCTGTCGCCTGCGCCGTCCCACGCGCACGTTCATCTGCAGGGAACAGAGCTCTGCCCAGTCAAAGTTGTTTGCTGCTGCAGGTGCTGACCTTTGAGCACGCCTTCGCCATCCTGCTGGTGCTGGGACCGGACATGGTTCGCGTCCTCATCCAGTCCCGCGCGCGGCTGCAGCACAGTGCGTTCGCCTGCATCTGATGAAACCGGACATCATATGCCAGATGAAGCTGTGTACTGCTGACAGCCCTTGTCCTATAGCGTCCGCATGCGGACGCTAGTGATTGGTGTATGAACGCAGTTGGCCGCCCGTCCCGACTGGTGACACCTGATGCTATGCTAACAGTAGACTTGCGCATGCCCTTGCAGTCCTGGCGACACACTTGATGGACAAGTTACTGGCAGCAATGGGGGAGAATGTGGCGCAGCTCTGGGGAACGGACCAGGCCGCAAGGTGGTTTGACATTCAGCAGAACGCCGCTGCTGCAGGCCGTCATGAAGGCGCAGCAGCTGCCGCAGAGCCAGCACCGCACGCGCTTCGCGCTGACGTGAGCGCCCCCACATTCATACCACTGTATACACACCATCGTATTAGGGAGATTCCGTGACAGCAACTCACCTGCCTGCAGCTGTGAGTAAAAGTGTCCTGCCATGGCGCAAGCACTGCCGCGTCCGACGCATTGTCCATGCCAACCTGCGCTACAACGTGATGCAATGGGCTTCAGGCAGCTCGTTAGCCATAGAAGCCCATTGCATCACGTTGTAGCGCAGATTGGCATGGACAGTGCGTCGGACGCGGCAGTCACTGAGTGCTCGCGCCATGGCAAGACACTTTTACTCACAACTGCAGGCAGGTGAGTTGCTGTCACGGAATCTCCCTAATACAGTGGTATGAATGTGGGGGCGCTCACGTCAGCGCGAAGCGCGTGCGGTGCTGGCTCTGCGGCAGCTGCTGCGCCTTCATGACGGCCTGCAGCAGCGGGTCGTTCTGCTGAATGTCAAACCACCTTGCGGCCTGCTCCATTCCCCAGAGCTGCGCCACATTCTCCCCCATTGCTGCCAGTAGCTTGTGGTTTTGAGTGTGTCGCCATTGAGTGTGTCGCCAGGACTGCAAGGAAATACGCAAGCCTACTGTTAGCACAGCATCAGGTGTCACCATCCGGGACGGGCGGCCAACTGGGTTCATACACCAATGACTAGGGTCCGCACGTTATAGGACAAGGGTTGTCAGCAGTACACAGCTTCATCTGGCATATGATGTCCGGTTTCATCAGATGCAGGCGAACGCACTGTGCTGCAGCCGCGCGCGGGGCTGGATGAGGACGCGAACCATGTCCGGTCACAGCACCAGCAGGATGGCGAAGGCGTGCTCAAAGGTCAGCACCTGCAGCAGCAAACCAACTTTGACTTGGCAGAGCTCTGTTCCCTGCAGATGAACGTGCGCGTGGGACGGCGCAGGCAACAGCGGCGGAGCCACGCACCTGCACGCTGCCTGCCGGTCCGGGCTGCGGCAGCGACGCGGCCACGATGCGCTGGGCGAGGCTAGCCGCGAGCCGCGCCGCCTTGGGCTTCCCCAGGCCGCCCTGCGCATGCAGCAGCACTGCCTGTGGTGAACGCACAGTCCCACAACCCTGGGGCTGCACACGGCTGGCATATGACACAAAACAAGAGCAGGCAAGGCATTGGCAGCCGCGGCACCTGCGTCAGCAGCACGTCCTCGGCCATGGCGCGGAAGTGCTGGGAGGCCTCCTGTGTGTAGCCAGCCGGCACCTGCAGTGCATCCAACCTTCAGTGCCCGTGCCTGTTGCGCATGCACCGTCATGCAGCAGCTGCTGGAGTGTCGCAGATGAGCTGCAGACTCTCCTGACGACCCTCTGTGCCTCTGGGTGCAGGGCGGCACCTGAGGGCGGCGGCGAGCCTGCTGCGGATGTTGGGGCCGGTGCCGGAAACACTTGCGCTTGCACTTGCATGTTGTAAAGCGTCGCGCCAGACTCAGGGAGCCGCTCCCTACTGTAGGAATTCGGCTAAACTGCTGGGCACTCAGTGGACGAGTCAACAGCACGACTGCACTGCTATCAGGGCCAGAGCAAGAGCAAGGCCAGACCTCAGCTGCGCATCTGCTGAGCACACGGGCAAGCTGCGCCGGATGGCTTATGAAAATGGAGTAGAAGGCCCTCCTTTGTTTTTTTCTGAAAACGGCTAGCTGCCAACCGTTTTTTCGGGCCAAAGGTCCTCCTTTGTTCTTTCATTTTTTTAAAGAGAGCTGTTCCGCGCCCTTTTTTAAAAAACGAAAGAACAAAGGAGGCCGGTGGCGCTTTTAGAAAACGCAAAACCTCTCCGGTGTCACTGGCTTCCTTCGCTTTATGATTTCCTAAAAAGCCGGAGGAGGAGTGAGTGCCACTGTCCTCCTTTGTTCTTTCATTTTTTAAAAAGAGAGCTGTTCCGCGCCCTTTAAAAAAATGAAAGAACATAGGAGGCCCGTGGCGCTGTTTACAAAAACTGCAAAACCTACCCACGCACCTTGAGCTCGACGTTCTTGAAGGGCATTATGGCCTTCACATTCGCCCTGTCCACGCCGCCCTGCACATCAGCCCGAAAACTGTATTGCAAGGCGATTGAGTTTGAAGCGGCTGTCCTAGCTGTCTGCCACGTGGTGCACCCATTGTGGTCTTCGCGCATCAGTGTCATGCACTCTTGCAGCATCAGCAGGCGCACACGCGGGCATGAGTACGGGCACACCATCTGATCGTGCACAGCCTTACAGTGCGTCAAATTCTGCAGTTGGAGGGGTGAGAAGCGCACCGGGTACGGCACGGCGACCTTGACCTTGGCACGCGCCTTGTCGACCGCCTGCATCAACACACCAAACATGGTAAGGGAATTCACATGATGGGTACTTTTTCCATGGGAAGCGGTGCAGCTGGTTCATGCTGCCTGCCCGAGCACTTGCGCGACTACGCTGGCGCCTCCCCTCTGCAACAGCATGGGATGCGAGTACAACTCAACACCACGTCTGTACGAACATGCAGAAAGTGGACAAGGCCTCGTGATCGAGAGATATCGCACGCAGGGAAGGACGAAGAACACACCTGGCACAAGGTCAAGCACGGACGGCACGGATGGTCTCGAAGGCCTGACGCACCACCTTCACGGCAGCGACCTGCAGGTCAGCTGAACATGCACATTCCGGTCACTGCTGAGCTGTTCCTTTTCATATCTCGTTGATGGCACGGCAAAGACATGCGGCACCTGCTAGGGTGCAGACGCCCAGCAGCTGGATGAGGCGCACCCAGAATTACAAAGCTGGACATGAAGGCAATCTTAGGCAACATGGCAATGGCATTTGCGGCGAAAAGATAAGACCTGGCAGGAGTTGATATGATGCACACCGTGTCGTCCTGGCCTGCAGCATCATGAATATGAATGGATGACAAGGTAACATACGACATCATGTGAAGATGATTCATCACGAACCCATCTGTGGAAACGAGCTTTATCTCCAATGTAACCCGGTCCTCTTCAGATGTTGTGGCAAGACCTGCAATTTACCGTGCAGCTCGACGCAGAGCGCGGCTGTGTTGATCGCGATGACCGGCAGCCAGTCCAGTCCAATTGTGCCAGACAATCTCGTTGCACCCGAGCATCACTGCAGCATTGCTTGTGTTTCCTCTCGCACCTTGTGGCAGAGCTGTGCTGCATTTATACAACCGGAGCAGCGTGCTGTGCACTCACGCAGATGCAGAGGAATCTGCCTACCTTGTTCCAGCCCTGCAAAAAAAACATGTGGTATGTGTTACATTATATGACCTTCACAAATATGTGAAGGACCAAAGCAGAAACGTCAAGCACCATGTTGCCGGAAGCTTCTAACTGCTTGGAGCATTCAGCAAACACACGACAAGTTATGGCCCCTGCTGTTCTCACCGTGGGCTTTAAGCTCCGCAAGCTTGCGGATCTGGGCGGATCTGGGCGTTCAAGAACACGTCCGGCCCCACCTGCAAGAGGACATAGGTGACATAGCAATCGAAACAAGCAACGTGGCAGGATGACATGACCTGCTTTCAACTGTGTTTCTGCTGCTGATCAGCACTGTGACAAGTATAGCAGCAGCGTCTGTATCGCAGCAGCGCCATTTGCCGCAAGTGCCACCGCATGGCAGCATTGTGGCAGATGAAATGAAGTTCTTATTCAGGCATGCTCGCCGAGATGACTCAATAACCACTCCTGCACCAGAATTACGCCTTCGCTGCAGCTGCAGTGCACGTCACTTCGATAGAAGGACTGATACTACATTCGTTCACTTACTATCGTGTCCTCGGTGCTGGTGCGGGACGTCGCCATTATGGTTCTGGGAGACGGCTTCGCATCTGGTGCTGCCAGAACAGCGGCTTGTAGCGGGTCGTGTCGAGGGAGTGATGTCGCTGGCTCGCAGGCTGTGGCGCATCAGCGAGGGCCGCACGCCCGCCTGGCCGAGCCTGCTGTCGTCAGTATAGAGCCTTTTCCTTCGAGCTCAAGTCGCTGGTTCGATGTGGAAGATGCAATGGAGGCACATGCACACACGATGCCCCTGGGGCCATGCACAGCACAGAACATCTGCACAGAACATCTGCATGCTGCAGATTCTGGCAAAAAGCAGGCAGCGCATTCAGGCGACCAGAAGGGCTTGATGCTGCTCGAAAGCTGCGGAAGCAGGGCGCACGCACTGCGACTGATTTTCTGGCAGACCTGCTGCACGCTTGACCGTCATTGCGCCAGCCATTTCTGCGAGGCTCCGGAACGCCGCTGGACTGGCAGAGGGCAAGAGAGTTCGTTTACCCTCTCAGCAGCTGCAAGTCTGGGTGTGCTGCTCCGTGTAAAATTGCGAGTGGACTGATGAAGTAGTGTCTCTGCAGGACCATCAGGCCTGCGCCAGATCATGCAGCGGTGGGGGCGTGGCAGGTCACGTGTCAAAACCTTTGGTGCAACCTGCGCACATTCCCTTGCATACTGAACTGAAGTAGAGTAAGAGGTTGTTGGACGTTCTCCAGTCAGGCGATGCTTGCTCAGCTTGGCTGCTCATCAGGCAGCACTTCGGTAGCATCCCGACACCTCACTTTTCGACAGGCCTCTCTGGCCTCTCGTGCATCTGGCAGATCGCATCTGCATTCGGGTATCAGAAGTAGACGCCTGCAACCTTGCTGCAGCTCCGTGCACTGGAGCGCGCTCCACGGCAACTCGAGTGGTCCGAGGCATCGGCCCCCTTGCAGCTTGCAGCAGCAGCCGCGATCCCGCATCTCTTGCTCGGCGAGCAGCACAGCGCAGCCGAGGGCAGCGGCGATGTCAGCCGGCGAGGCCGGCAGGGGCCCAGAAGCTGCCTCCGCCACATCCACTGGCGGCGCGGCACAGCCCGAACCTGTGCCTGGCGAGACCTTTGCCGGCGCCATGCCGAAAGCGGAGATCGGCGCCCTGGAGTTCCTGAAGGTGAGTGCGGATGATTGATGCGAGTACTCGCTGCTGCACAAGAGTGCTACGCAGCAACAACAACATCGGCGCTAAATGCAGCACACTGCGCCATATCAAGTCAATGTGTGTGCAAGTTTCCAGCCGGAGAGGCTCTGCTCTCTGCGTTGATGGACACCTCCAGCGTCCATCGTAGCACCTGCACTCCATTAATCCCTTGGCATGTTGCCGCAGACGCACCCGGAATACGACGGCCGCGATGTCGTGGTTGCCATCTTTGACACGGGCGTAGATCCCGGGGCGGTGGGCCTGCAGACAACGCCCGACGGCCGCCCCAAGATCATCGACATCCTGGTGAGTGCGCCATTTGCCCAAAGCTCGATCGCTTTCTGATACACGAGAAGTCGGATGCTGCACCTGTCGTCACGACCAGGCATTGAGCATGTTGTGCGCTGGATTCTTGACGGTCGGCTGATGCAAAGTGCGGCGTGTGTGCAGTTCGAACACAGCTGCTGATTTCGAGAGCTAGAAGTGAGGCTCAGCATCAGAATCAGCCACATTCCATGGCATGCACGAGCTGCTTTGATCGACAGAGTCTGCCTGCTGACAGGACGGCACGGGCAGCGGCGATGTGGACATGTCGTCAGTCCAACAGCTGGGCGACGACGGCACGCTCGCCGGCACCAGAGGCAGCGATAGCCTGCGGCCCAACCCCGAGTGGAAGAATCCCACAGGTCCGCACATAGCATATAAAAGACATGAACATCAGCACATGCCGTAGACTATGAAGTCGATTCACAAACACAGCTGGACGAGGCTTTGATGGAAACAGCGATGTGGGTGCAGCAAGACGGTGAATGGCCTATCCCACAATCTGCAAGTCAGCCCATGTTTCCTTCGAAATATACGGCTGACCGCCTGTCTTGCAACATCCAGGCTGGTTACGAGTGGGCGCCGCGCGCCTTTTTGCAAGCGCCTTTTTGCGACCTGTTCATGGACACTCCAGTCTGCAAAAGTTTCACTGAATAAGCTTCGGGAAAGAACAAACAAGCGCGTTCTGCCCCCATAGGCGAGTGGCGCGTGGGCGCGAAGCGCGCGTACGACCTGTTCCCGGGGCCGTTGCGGAGCCGCATCAAGGGGGAGCGCAAAAAGCGCTTTGCCGAGGAGCAGCGTGCAGCGCTGACCGTGGCCACGAAAGCGGCGGCGGCAGCCAAGGTGCCCTCTTATGTTTTAGACAACCATTCTGGCATGGGAATCAGTGATGGCTGCAGCTCTGCGGGGCACTGCGTTACTGCCGTTGCAGCCCTGGCAACTTTAACTGAGCTGCCGCAGAATGCCAGCAGGCAGCTGGCAGGCCATTGCTGGCGAGCTCAAGTAGGCCAAACGCCACTCACGCAATACGCTCAGCAACCATGTTCTTTCTTGGACATACGGGTGCTGATGCTTACAACTCATATCCCTCTCGTATGTGAGCTGACATCATATTCTCGTGGCAGCAGTTGCCTCTGAACCCTAAGCATGAGGTCAGCTTGGTGGGCTAGGTCAGCATCACGTCACCTCGTTGGCAATGATGACCTAACCCAGCAAACTCATTCAGCTCAATGCTACACGGCGGCAGCATGTAGATCAGCTCGTGGCATGCGGACTGAATGGGACTTGAAAACCCTCAACCTTGAAGTGCTGCTCTGTGCAGGGCGACGGCGAGGCGGCGCGGAAGCAGAAGAAGGAGCTGGAGGAGCGAGCGACGCTGCTGCGGGAGCTCGACGAAAAGGCTGAAGACCTGGGTGCGTGTCTGTTTTGTTTCTGTTCCAACCTTTGCACAAACAAAGAGTTTTCAAAGGCACAAACAAAGAGTTTTCAAAGAGGATTTCCCTGCGCAACATGGAGACAAAGCAGCCAATGTTGTGAGCAGGGATTCAGGAGGCAGGACGCATGACAGCCGAATGGTGTGGCGGCAAAAAACAAGTAAGGTCTTTCTGATACTTCGCAGGCCCCTGGCTGGAGGGCGTGGTGTGGCACGACGGGCAGCACTGGCGCGCTGCCATCGACAGCAGCGACATGTACATGTCCGGCGACGGCCGCGGGCTGCTCGCCGACTTCAGCCCGATGACGGACTTCAAGACGGAGCGTCAGTATGCGACCTTCAGGTGGGGCTGCTGAGCTGTCAATACCGATATAACGACACATCTGTCCGTGTACCTGTACAGTGGTGCAGGCGGCCTCCAGCAGTAGGCAATCGGAGCTCGCAAGCGCATTGCAAGAACACCCTCATTGCGGCACATTGCTGTTCCTAACGCGGAATGCAACTGCCCTTGTGATGCACGCTGTTGTGCTGCACTGCTGCAACATGATTTGCGCCATGTCCAACTTGAGGAAATGTGCGCCTGCGCGTTGATGAGGACGGCTTGTATCTGGCGCCAACCTATAAAATACTGGCCCACATTGCCATCATACATACCTCCTCCCATTTGACGTTTCGTGGTTTGTCTCACGCAGCAACGAGGACGCGCTGAACTTTGGCGTCAACATCTACAACGAAGGAGCCATTCTGTCCATCGTGGTGGACGCCGGCAGCCACGGCACGCACGTCGCAGGTGTGCCTTTGCATTGAATATCATGCAGGCATGCAGCTATCCAGGCTGTAAATTTGTTGCATATCTGTTATCGGCAAACTTTCCGTGGTACACCGTAAGCCTTTCGAAACTGCAGATTGATGAAACTGCAGACCATGAAAGTCTAGACTGTAGTTTCAAGTTGCAATTGCGCAGGCATCACTGCGGCGTACCACCCCGACCAGCCGGAGCTCAACGGCATGGCGCCAGGTAGGGTTCTAAGATATGTAATGCAGCCTTGCGGCAAGCTGAGGGTGTGAGCTGCTGATAGCTTGGCAGTCAGGTAGCCTCGTTTTACACTTCCTCTCAGGAAAGGGGGACATCTCTCTCAAGTCATGTGCGTCACGGGTGCTGGTGAGCGAGCTTGTCTATGTCACCCGCCACCCCGCAGGCGCCCAGATCATCAGCTGCAAGATCGGGGACAGCCGGCTTGACAGCATGGAGACGATCACGGGGCTGTCGCGCGCGATCGCCGCGGTGATCGCGCACAAGGCCGACCTCATCAATATGTCCTACGGCGAGGCGAGCGCAGTGTCAGCCACAAAAATACTCCGCAAGAAATTTTTGATGATCGATTCCACCAAGAAGCAGATGCTGCAAAGCTGTGCACTGGCAAGGTGTCGTTACTTTTTGCTGAAAACGCCTTGCGACCTACCCTTTTCCAATCCTGCAGACGACGCTGCTTCCAGCTCCAGTGTGCTTCGTGGTTCACCGGCAGGGCATCATTTTCACTGTCGACATTTCCCTAACTTTTCATGCAGGCGACCGCAACGCCAAACCAGGGGCGCTTCATGGACCTGGCGGCCGAAGTCGTCAACCGGCAGGGCGTCATTTTCATTTCCAGCGCCGGCAACGCGGGCCCTGCGCTCAGCACCGCCGGAGCGCCCGGCGGCACCGGCAGCCCGATAATCTCCATCGGCGCCTACGTCAGCCAGGACATGGCCACTGCAGCGCACTCTGTGAGGTGGGTGGGAGCTTGTGGTGAATTTCACGGTGCGAATGGGGGCGAAGCCAGCCCTTTGCCTTGACAGAGTCATCTCGATTGCTGACAGGTCACTCCTGCCGCAGTCCTGCAACAACCAAACGCGAATCCGATCAGACTTCCCCACGACTGGCTTCAGATACTGCGTGCGTTGTGTGACATGTGCGCCGGAGCCCGTGCGGACCTCTACCAGCGGCCAATCTGGTGTTGTTGCCGATGCCAGGGATGCGGCTGGCGCGGGGAGAAACTACAACTGGAGCAGTCGCGGCCCCACCGCAGACGGCGCGACTGGAGTCGCCCTGTCGGCGCCTGGTGGCGCTATCGCGCCTGTGCCCCAGGCAAGCTGTTTTCCGGCAGTAGCTGACCATGGCGGTGTCAATTGGTTACCGCTGAGCTGTTCCCAGCTGCGCATGCAGCAGCAGTGTTTCGCTATGGGCATGCTGGAGCAGAGCCTGCCTGTGAACGATCACGGATCGCTGAGCTCGAAAGGATGACATCTTCATGGCCAAAAAATGAAAACCAATGTACAATCAACAATGCAATCTAGTGTCGCTGTGGACTGCGGCAGGGCGGCAGCTCGTGACCGGCACCTCCACGGCCAATAACGCACAAAACATATATCATCCAACATCAGCAATGCAATGCAATGCAATGCCGCAGTGGACGATGGCGGCGCGACAGCTCATGAACGGTACTTCAATGGCATCGCCCTGCGCCTGCGGCGGCGTGGCGCTGGTGCTGTCGGGCCTCAAGGCTACAGGCCAGACCTACTCGCCCAACAGGTGGGCGGCCGCTGTGCTTTGGCATGAGGCTCTGACGCTGCTCGCCTGCACCAACCAACAGAAACCCCTTGGGCGACACCCGCAATGCTGCCACGATGGTGTCATGTCCATGATGATGCATGCTCGCTTGAAATTGGCTGCTTAGGATTGGTAACTGCTTCCATCTAGCTGCTTCCTCTCCTGCCTCCCTGAGGGCCTCCGAGGGTGCACTGCCAATGACGGGCATGCTTCGCGCACAGCGAGGGCGAATTCGTCATGCTCCTGTGCTACAGGGTGCGCCGCGCGCTGGAGAACACGGCCAAGCCCGTCGGCGGCGACGCGCCAGACGCCACGCTCACCTATGGCTGCGGCCTCCTGCAGGTTGTTCGTCCGCCGAATGCACCACTCGCTCTGCGAGGTCATGCTTTGTGGACAGCCCGCTGCTGATCGTTCCGCGAGCGTGTCCTGCGAGCACGTCCGAGTTTGCACAAGCCGCGGACCGCCTTCATATTCCAGGCAGGGGTTTGTGGAGCTGCAGGGCGGAGTCTGGCGTGAATGCTGCTTCTATGGCATACGTGCTTAGTGCAGGTGCGGCAGTGCGGTCAAGCGCTGGAAAAGTCAGGCGACGCGGACGCGCCGGACATGCACCGCAACAATAACGGTCAACACCAAACCGTCATCGTATCGTGTTGCTTCAATCGCAGGTGCACAAGGCGTTCGAGTACCTGGAGAGGTCTGGCGAGGCAGACACGCCGGATGTGCGTTACGCGGTGCGCGTGCGGCGTCCCGACGGCGCCGCCTCCGGCCGCGGCATCTACCTGCGGGAGCCGCAGGACACTGTGCGAAGAGTGACCTTCACCGCGGACGTCCGGCCGACCTTCCATGAGGTGCGAACATGAGGAATCTGGAGAGAAGCTTCTTGCACTGAAAAAGAAAACCGCTTCTTGCACTGAGAAAAACCAGCGTCGTGAAGGTGCGCTCGCCACAAATATTCATCTCAGTGCGGCCTCGGATGGTGCAGGTGGGGTGTAGTGGGCCCGAGGCCGCAAATCGGATTCAAATTCGAATGTCCAGAGGATGCGGATGTCAGAGAAGAAAGTGGTGATGATGGAGGACCGCATTACGTTCAAAGCGAGCGCTTCGTGGCTATCAGTCTTGCCCATCGTGCAACTTCTCGCATTCTCGTTGCACACAGGATGCGGATGTCAAGGGCGAGAAGGTGGTGATGGAGGACCGCATCGCTCTGAAAGCAAGCGCGCCATGGCTGTCGACGCCGTCAGCGCTGCTGCTCGCCTCCAATGGTCGCACCTTCGAGATCGAGGTGTGCTCTTTCATGTTAGCGTACTTATTCTGTGTATTGCTGTTTGCGTGTCAATGTTGTGAGAACTGATTGATGATGGCTTTTGGGTATCAGCGTCCACAAGCAAAATCTCAATACCCTAAAGTGATGCCTTTCGCCTGCTGGCATGATGTCAGTGGTTAAGCTCTGGTGGGTGCAGCTCTGGCGCATGCTACAGCTCTCATGAAGCTGCTCAACTCCACGCGCACACGCACGCGAACGCCCTGCCGGAGTTTCTGTTTTGTGTCTGGAAACTGTTGATCATCATCCAATACGTTTGCCTGCTTCATTCTGTCAATACATTTCTCACCTAGGTGACGTGATGGAGCTGCCGGATGGACTCTTTCAACTTCAGGGTAGTCTTTGCTGGACATCTCCAGACTTCTCCAGACTTTTCCAGACTTCTCCAGACTTCGTCTGCTTCATCGTGTTTGGTTTCTCACGCACAGGTGAACGCGACGGAGCTGCCAGAGGGGCTGCACTACGGCGAGGTCATGGGGGAGGACGCCTCCGCCCCCTGGCGCGGCCCGCTTTTCAGGTATCTGCGCTGCAACACTACAAGTTTGATTTTTTGTGCCATGATTTTCCTCTTGAAGGAGGTGTTTACTGGTTTTGAGACCTCCGCCCCCTGGCGTGGCCCGCTCGGGTTTGGTTTGATTGCTGCCAGGGCTGCCACTGCGCATGCAGATGCCGAATGAGCAAGTAGGCTCATTCTGTTGTACGTTGGGCATTGGGGCTCAGGATACGAATGAAACCCTTTCCGTTAACCGAGAAGGCTTGCGGCCGTTAAACCCTGAATGTGACAGCAGCCCGCGAGCTTCATCAGCAGGGCATCATGTGCCGCTGAGACAGTAGCTGCTTTTCTCCACGGGATATCCTGCTGCACAGCTTTGCGGCTGCTGTCGAGCTTCTGGTTTCGCCGTCGTGAGCAGCCAGCACCTGTGTGGAGGCCCTACCCTTGCTCACAAAAAATCGCGCCTTGTCCAGGGGGAACTGTGCTGGCGTCAGCAGTGACGATCGGGCAGCTGCTGAGTGTCTGACCTTGTGCTATGCCTCCTTTCTGGCCGGCACTTCACAGGCTTTGCTGCTGTGTCAAGGCAGCCAAGTGACGATATGGAAGCTCTGCGGCTGGGGTAAAGCACATTCGGCTACAGCTTGTCAGAGGTGCCAACTTCGGACAAGAACAGCGCCCATCAAATGCAGGGTGCCGGTGACAGTCGTGAAGCCAATGGCGGTAACGACCGCGGCGACCGGCGGCGACTGCATCGCGCGCCTCGGCACCCAGTCCTACAGCCCAGGCGCGCAACACAATAACACCACATGTACATGACTCACTTGTCCGCATCACTCGAGTGCACTCCTCCAGTTGCCAGGCGCGTGCAGCCTGGAGGGCACCTGATGTCGGCCATACTCCGCAATGCACAGCTCGATTCGCTTTTGTTGCATTGTCATGTCTTGCATATAGTACCGCTGCCAGCGCGACTTGCCGTGCGCATTCATGTTGCCGGTTTCCTGATTGAGACACATTGTGTCGCTTCCTGCAGGTAAGGAGACCCGGCGCTTCATTGCGGTGCCGGGGGGCGCCACCTGGGCCGAGCTGCGCAGCACTGCCGGCGACAATCCCACTCCGAGGGTGCGCTTGGAAGTGATGCCTCGGATTTGTAAGCTTTAGTATAATACTATCATCCGCCTTGTCAGCGCGCGCACTAGGTTTTGGTGACGGCACTGACAACAGCTCAGGCCCAACATTCAAAGCTGACTGTTGTAGGCAGATAGTTCGTTACTGTGCAGGCATGCTTTGAAAGGCATGGTTTCATGCTGCAGATGTTCTTCCTGCGGGCGACGCAGATGCTGCCGCATACACGGCACACGTCGCTGGAGAAGACGGCGCATGCGGCGCTGTCCGCCCATGGCCGCCACACCACCACCTTCAAGGTACAAACATGAGGGAAACCTCAGACGATGCCGGATTTCTGGTTGTGGTGTCAGTGGGGAGGACGGCACACACGGCGCTGTGCGCCCACGGCCGCCACACCACCACATACAAGATGAGCTTGTCCGTCATTAATGTGAATTTTTGAACTCGACGATGCCGTGCTGTCGTCCAGGCGTCTAGCGGTCGTGAGGTTCTCACCGTTGTCGTTGCCTGACTGCATGTCGACGTTGCCTTAATGTCAGTACTCAAACTCACTATAAGTTCGACCCAGATGCCCGCTTTTGTCATGGCAGGTGGTATCTGGCGCCCAATCGCCAGAGGTCACCACGGCGCAGTTTTGGAGTAGCGCGGGGGACCCTAGCCTGGAGCAGGGAAGCAAGCCTGTCATGTTTCAAGGTTCTGGCTTGGATGATGCCATCCTTTCTCATCATCAGGTGGTGTCTGGCGCCACGCTGGAGGTCACCACGGCGCAGTTCTGGAGCAGCGCTGGGGACTCTAACCTGGAGCAGGAGCTGGAGTTCCACGGCGTGGCGGCGGAGCCGGCGTCGGCCTTCATTGACGGCTCTGCAGGTATGGTGCCCTTGCTTCATGTTGCTCAAGTGTGA
>JAABUM010001247.1_pt1 | contig 38958 bp, 43 predicted proteins | sample 5559161 | NCBI WGS metagenome assembly JAABUM01 (sample SAMN10711868, study PRJNA513369) | rock metagenome | isolation source: Antarctica rocks | place: Antarctica: Victoria Land, Siegfried Peak nord
AGGCCCGGGCGGCGATGGGGCGCGGGGAGGGGGCACAGCGTGCGGAGTTGCGCCGCGCGCGGATCGCCACGGCGGAGGGCGAGGCACGCTACGTGACGGCGGGAGCGGGGCCAACGGTGATCCTGCTGCACGGGCTGGACGGCTCCTGGCGCTGGTGGCTCCCCACGATCCGCCGCCTCGCGCCCCACTTCCGCTGCTTCGCGCTCGACTTCAGCCCGTTCGACCGCTGGCGCGAGCGTTCTCGCGTGGGGCTGACCCGCGCGGCGGCGTTCGTAGCGGCCTGGCTCGATGCGCTGAAGCTGGACCGGGTGCATCTGCTGGCCCACTCGATGGGCGGCTACAGCGCCTGCCAGTTCGCCATCGCCTATCCCGAGCGCCTCGAACGGCTGGTGCTGGTCGCCCCGGCGGTGCTGGAAACGCGCACGCTTGTCGGGCCGCACGCGGGGCAGTTGCGCGCGCGCGCCTGGACGGTCGCGCCGAACTTCCTGCCGGTCCTGATCGGCGACTCGTTCCGCACCGGCCCGCTCGGTTGGCTCCGCTCGGCGGCGGAGTTGCGCGCGGCGACCGCCCTGCCGCTCGACCGGATCGCCGCCTCGACCCTGCTGATCTGGGGGGACCGCGATCCGCTGGTGCCCGTGGGGCGCGGGGCACGCGTGCAGCGGCAGATCGCCGGGTCGCGTCTGCTCGTCCTCCCCGGCGCGCGCCACGTCCCGATGTACGAGCGCCCGGACGCCTGCAACGGCGCGATCGAACGCTTCCTGAGTGGCGAGGTGGTGGGTGACGAATGACGAATAGTGGACGTAGTGGGCGTAGTGGGCGAGTAACTGAGCAGGGTGAACGATGAACGGCAGCCGCCGGGAACTTCTTTGGCCCACCTGACCGCTACGCCCTGCCGACTGCCGACTCACGACTCCCACGGAGGCCATCCTGAACACGACACGCACCGCCCCCTACAACGGGACACCGCGCCGCACGCTACGACTGCCCTTGCACAACGAGGCGCTCGGACACGGGGATTGGGTCACGGTCGGGGGGTTGCGGGTCTTCTATCGCACCGCCGGGGTCGAGCAGCCGGATACCCTCCCGCTGGTGCTGATCCACGGCCTCGGCGTCTCCTCCGATTACTGGGCACGCTTGCTGCCCCTGCTCTTGACGCGGCGACGGGTCTACGCCCTCGATCTGCCCGGCTTCGGGCGCACGGAAGACCCCGCTGGCATCCCCACCGCCGCCGAGCTGGCCGACGCCGTCCGGGATTGGATGGCGGCGTTGGGCCTGCCGCGCGCGCACCTCTTCGCCCACTCGCAGGGGGCGCAGGTGGCGAGCGAGCTGGCCAACGTGCAGACCGCGCTGGTGGCATCGCTGATCCTGGCCGGGGCGACGCGCGGCGAGCGCGACCCGAACCTCGGCGTCCTGGCGCTGCGCCTGCTGCGCGATGTGCCGCGCGAGGAGTTCGGTTTGATCCGTGTCGTCGCCAGGGCGTACATGCGCTCGGGACTGCTCCGTATGCTGAGCACGAACCACGTCCTCAACCACGAAGATACGATCCTGACCCTGGGGCGCGTGCAGATTCCCACGCTGATCTTGCGCGGTGCGCGCGATCCGGTCGTCACCCCGGAGGCGGTGGCGGAGATGGTCGCGACCGGCTGCGCGCGGGCGGTCACCATCCCGCGCGCACCGCACGCCCTGCACTGGTCCCGTCCGCGCGAGGTGGCGCGGCTCGCCAATGCCTTCATGGCGATGGTCGAGCGGGAGGGGTCGGGGGTCGCGGGTCGTGAGTCGTGAGGGATACAGCAGTCGGCAAGCCGCAGGGAGAAATCCGTAGTCCAGAGAAGGGTTTGACGACAGGCGTTGCCAATGAGCAGCACCGCGCCGCCATCGCCGACTACCGACGCTCCCTCTCCTCGCCGTTGCGGCGTCCCGCATGCCCTGCTCCTTGGCAGCGATACCGCACACGACGCATCGATCGGCTCGCGCCAGGGTGAACACCGGGCTCCTGCACGGGCCTGCCGACGAAACCGGCGGGACAAGTACGCGACATCCACGGCAAGCCGGGGGTACCGCCATTCTTACTCCACCGGAGACAGTGCGGGAAGGAACGGGGCGAAGTGCGCCGGTTCGTGCCGATCGAAATGGTAGACCGGCACCCCGTAGCGCCACCCGAGGGTCGCCGCGACGGTGCTCTTGCCCGCGTCGGGTGGCCCGCCGATCCAGAGGACCTGGGCCAGTCGTGCCCGCAATTCGGCGTTCGTCATGCCGCCCCTCCGATCCCTCGTGCCGCCGCGCGGCGAGAGGCGATAGCGCCAGCCAGCGGGGTCCGCGCGGAACTGCATCAATCGCCCCATCGTCGCGCCGAGCAGGCCGACCAGGGCCAGTTCCGCCGCGAAGAGCGCCACGGCGCGCGCCGTCAGCGCTGTCCCGGTGACGAGTTCCTGGGCGACCGTGAGCACGCCGATGCCGACGAGCGCCAGCGGGAAGCGCAGGATCGTGCGCGGGTCCGCCATGCGCCAGCGGAACTGCCGCACGATCAGCACGGCGATGCCGACGACGACGGCGATCCGGTCGAGCGTGCCGAGCGTTGCCATCAGGTGCCTCCTTGCTACCGGGATATCGCCCCATAATCGCCACGATCGCGAGGAGTTATATCACTAAGTATATATCATCAAAGATGTATCCAACAAGGGATATACTCGCCGCTATGAATGCGTCGCAGTTGCACCGCCTGGCCCGCCGCCTGCGCGAAGTCGCCCTCGCCATCACCAGCGAGGGCGATGACGAGCGCGTCTCCGCCGGGGAACTCGCGATCGTCGAGGACGTGGCCGCGCACCCGGCGGCGGCGGTCGGCGAGATCGCCGCGCGCACCGGACTGGCGCAGAGCCTCGTCTCGCGCACGGTGGCGCTGATGCGCGAGGCCGGGATCTTCGTCACCCGGCCTGATCCTGCCGATCGCCGCCGCTCGCTCGTCAGCATCCCGCCCGAGCAGATCGCGCGCTTCCGCGACCGCGCCGCCCGCCCGATCAGGCCGGAACTCGCGCGCGCCCTGACGTGGCGTACCCCAGCGGAACGCGCCCGTGCCGAGACGCTTCTGGCCGAACTCGCCGCCCTCTTCGAGGTACCGCGCTCGCAGGGCGCCGCTGACGGGCCGGAGCATCCCCCGACCACCCACGAGCACACCAACGACGCAGATTCGCCGCGCATCGCCCGAGACTGAGCAAGACCTGCCGCGGGGCGACGCGCGCGCAACGCCCACCTCTGCCGGGCGTTAAAAGGGGGCGATGCAGCCGTTGTGGCCCACCCCGCGGCGGACAGCTATCGCCCGACTCGCGACGCACGACGCCGGTGTGAGCCGCCCACGGTCGCTCCATGAAGGGACGACGCCATGCCCACGACGGACCCCCAGCGCCCGCCACTCGCGGCCCACGCCCCACGGCCCGCGACCGCGCCCCTGCGCGCGGCGCACCGGTTCCTGGCCGGGCAGGCGTTCTACACCCTCGTGTTCGCCTCGGCGCTCGCCGTGGGGCTCCTCGTGCTGCGCGCCGCGCGGCTCGGCGGCTGGGGCCAGCTCTGGCTCGCGTGGAATCTGCTCCTCGCCTGGATCCCCTATCTGGCCGGGCTCATCACCCTGCGCCTCTGGCGACGCGATCCCGCGCGCCCGTGGCGGCTGATTGTCCCCGCCGCCCTCTGGCTCGCCTTCCTGCCGAACGCGCCCTACATCGTCACCGACTTCATCCACGTTCGCGCCCGCGCGGATCTGCCGTGGCTCTACTGGTACGACATGGTCAACATGGCCCTGCTCGCCTGGACCGGCTGTGTCCTCGGCGCGCTCTCGCTGGGGATGATCCGGCGGATCGTGGCGAGCTACCTCGGGCGCGCGCTCGGCTGGCTCTTCGTCCTCGGCACGGCGGGGCTCTGCGGCTGCGGCATCTACCTGGGGCGTTTCGCCCGCTGGAACAGCTGGGATCTCCTCACCAATCCCCACGCCCTCGCCAGCGATCTCCTCCCCGCCATTCTCCAGCCGACCGACTATCTGCGCCCCTGGGCGCTGAGCGGGCTCTTCGCCGCATTCTTCCTGGTCAGCTATCTCCTGCTCGCCGCGCGCCCCCTCCTTGTCGGAGCGGAAGAGTGTGCCTGATCGGCGATCCGACCGCACACCCGACTTCGCCGTCACATCGGACGGCCCCTTCGTGGTGTCCGAAATACACGAATCCCCGTCGGCGTGGTAGGATTAGGGTGGACCGATAGTGCATTCGGGCCGACCAAGCCGAGAGGATGAAAATGATGGCGAAGCGTGCCAATGCCCTGCCCGTGCAAGTCGCACAAAGCTTACTTCAGCGAATCATTTCGGAGGAGTTCCCGGCGGGGACGGTCCTGCCGTCGGAGCGTGAGTTGCAGGATCACTACGAGGTCAGCCGCCCGGTGGTCCGCGAGGCGATCAAGCTGCTGGCCGCGCGCGGTATCATCGCCACCAATTCGGGGCAGGGCGCGGTCGTCGCATCGGACATGACGAGCCCCGCGCGCGACGCCCTGGTGCTGGCCTTTTTCCGTGGCCACGCCTGCGCCGAGGACATCCTGGACACCCGCATGCTGCTGGAGCCGGAGATCGCCGCCCAGGCCGCGCGCCAGGCGACGCCGCTGCAAATCCGCCGCCTCACCAGCGTGGCGCACGCCTTCGATGCGTCCGACGCCGACAACGAGGAGACGCGGCTCCGCGTGGAGGAGCGTTGGCCGACCACCGACGGCCACTTCCACTCGCTGCTGGCCGAGGCGAGCCAGAATCCGGTGATGGCGATCCTGATCGAGGTGATCGTCGGCATCCTCTGGCAGCATCGCCGCACCGAGCGCGCGTTCGTGCCGGACGTGCAGCGCCACCACGCGCAGGAGCAGCATCAGCAGATCGCGGCGGCGGTCGCCGCGCGCGATCCCGACGCCGCGCGCCAGGCGATGATCGAGCACCTGACCGCCACGCGCGAGGCGCTGGCGCAATTCCCCGAAGGGCTCCAGAGCACGATCGACGTCGTGATCGAGGGCGCGCGCCGCTGACACGCCAGCCCCACAGCGGAGCAAAGCAGGGCGCGGTCGAAGCTTCGACCACGCCCTGTTCGCTTGCTGCTACACCGCAGAAACGCCACTCCCGGCTAATCGCCACCGTAGTGGTAGCGACCCTGTAAGAAATCGATTCGCTCGTCACGTACCAGATAGACGAGTCGATGTTCTTGTGTGATGCGGCGCGACCAGATATTCGCGCCGAGATGGCGCAGCGGTTCCGGCTTTCCAAGGCCATCGAAGGGCGTCCGTAGGGTTTGTTCGACCAGTACCCAGATGCGATCGGCGACGCGCGGCTGCTCACGGGTCCACCAGCGGAGGTCTTCGCGGAATTCCCGCTGGAATACGGCGAGGCGCTGGCCGCGCCGCTCACTCACGGTCGAACGCCTCGCGCAACTCCTCGATCGTACCAGGGGTTCCTTCCCCGTCCAGCGCGCGTTGCAAAGCGGCGAGCAGCCGCGTGGCGTTGGCAGGCGAGCGGAGCAGATGCGCGGTTTCGAGCAATCCCTGATATTCGTCCTCGGCTATCAGCACTACCGGCGCGGCACCGCGCCGCGTCAGGCGGATCGGCGCACGCCCCTCGGTGACGCGATCCCACAATTCCGCGAGATGCTCACGCGCCTCGGTGTAACTCACCGTTGTCGTATCCATCGCAACACCTTACTTCACTTGCTCAACTTGGACAGTTTATCTGTACAGGTAAGGATACCACCGCAGCTTCCTGGTAATCGAGAGACGAGTATGCTGGTAATCGAGAGACGAGTATGATGGTACGGTATCTTTTGGTATTCAGTCTCAGTGTTCCAGCCCAGATTCGACATCGCCCCCCACAAACGGTATCCTGCCCCCGGCGCAGCGACAGGCGCACCGCTACACCACTACCCCACCACTCGCCCTCCGTCGCTCCCTCCCTACTCGCCTACTGACCTACTGGCCCACTTCGCCCACTGGAGGCGCTTCATGGCTGACATCCGCGTCGAGTCTCGCGCGACCAACCCGCTGATCCACCTGATCTCGGACCAGTTGGCCGCGACGGTCACCCCCGCCAAGGGGGGCGACATCGTCAGCCTGCGTCACCGCGCGACCGATCAAGAGATCTTCTGGCAATCGCCGTGGGGCGGGCGACCGGGCGGCCACGAATTGCCCGCCAGCAGCCCGAGCGACGCCTGGATGCAGCAGTATGCCGGGGGGTGGCAACTCCTCCTGCCGAACGCGGGCGACGCCTGCAACTATGCCGGGAATCGGCATGTCTTCCACGGCGAGGGCTCGCTGGCCCCGTGGGACTGGGCGACCGATGGCGACACGCTGATCCTGCGCCTCGCCTTCTTCAGCCTGCCGCTGACGATGACCCGCCGCCTGCACCTGGACGGCGACCTGCTGACGATCAGCGAGTCGCTGACGAACACGGGTACCCGCCTGGTCGAACTCGTCTGGGGGCATCATCCCGGCTTCGGCGGCGCGCTCCTCGACGGCCCGGCGCGGCTTACCAGCGGCGCGCGGCGGATCACCGTCGATTCGCGCACCCGCTACCTCCGCGCCGGGCACGAGTCCGACTGGCCCTATACCGAGACGGCGGAGGGCGAGCGGGTGGACCTGCGGACCCCGCTCGAAGGGCAGCCGGGGATGGCCTATCTCCGCGACTTCACGGTCGGCTGGGCTGGGCTGACGCGGACCGACGGCGCGCTCGGTGTCGCCCTCTCCTAGGACGCCGACCTCTTCCCGGTCGCCTGGCTCTGGGAGGAATTGGGCGCGGGGCAGGGGCAGCCCTGGTTCGGGCGCGGGCGCGTGATCGGCATCGAGCCCTGCACCTCCTGGCCCGGCCACGGCCTCGCCACGATCGCCGAGACGACCGGCACCCAGCTCCGCCTCGGCCCAGGCGAGCGCCGCGACACGATCCTGCACCTCCACGTCTTCACCGGTCTCAGCGAAGTGACCGGCGTGGCGAACGGTCGGGCGAAGGGGACGGCGGCGGAGTGATGGGTAGCTTGGCGACACAGCAAATGGGTGGGCGAAGCTATCAAGAATGGCGCGAGGATTTGCTAGCCGACCCGGAGACGCGTGCCCTCTATGAAGAAGAGGCGACCAAGAAAGCGCTCTGGTTACACCTCGTCGAGGCACGCCAGGAAGATGAATTAACCCAGATGCAGCTGGCGGAACGACTCGGCGTCACGCAATCGCAGGTCGCACGCATCGAGAAGAAGGGCTATGAAGCCTGTACCCTGACCACCTTGCGTCGTTATGTTCAAGCACTGGGACAGGATTTCCAACTCGAGATTACGATCGTGCATATCCCAGAGTCGGAGCGGATCGCTAGATCGTAGCGCCGTCATCCTGGACTGAGTTCGTGGCGGCGGCGCTGCAAGAAGGCGCGCTCAGCGGTGTTGTCGGTGCGGGCGAGCGCCGCTTCGTAGGCCGTCGCTGCTTCGTCGTGCCGACCCAGGCGGCGGAGCAGATCGGCGCGGATGGCGTGGAAGAGGTAGTAGTCGCCGAGATCCAGACCATCGACGAGGGCAAGCGCCGGACCGGGGCCAGCGACCTCGGCCACCGCGACCGCCCGGTTGAGGGCCACGACCGGGCTCGGCGCGCGCGCCAGGAGCAGATCGTAGAGCTGCACGATCTGCCGCCAGTCCGTGTCGGCCACGCTCGGCGCGTCGCTGTGAACCGCCTGGATCGCCGCCTGGATCTGATATGGGCCGGGCTGATTGTAGCGGAGACAGCGCCGAACCAAATCTTGACCCTCGGCGATCAGGGCGGTGTCCCAACGCCCACGATCCTGCTCGGCCAGCCGCACGAGGTCGCCATTCGCCATCGTGCGGCTATCCCGGCGCGACTCGACGAGGAGCATCAGCGCGAGCAGGCCCCATACCTCCGGCTCGTCCGGCAGCAGTTCGCGCAGCAGGCGCCCGAGCCGGATACCCTCCGCGCAGAGGTCCGCGCGGACGAGGTGGTCGCCCGCGCTCGCCGTGTGCCCCTCGGTGAAGATGAGGTAGACGACGGCCAGCACGGTTCGCAAACGCCCCGGCAGGTCGGCCTCGTCCGGCACACTATAGGGGATCCGCGCGTCGCGGATTTTCCCCTTGGCCCGGACCAGGCGCTGCGCCATCGTCGCCTCAGGCACCAGGAAGGCGCGCGCGATTGCCGGGGTGGTGAGGCCACCGAGGAGACGGAGGGTAAGCGCCACCTGCGCGCTTGGGGCGAGCGCGGGGTGGCAGCAGGTGAAGATCAGACGCAGACGATCGTCGCGCACGGCCCCTCCTTCGTCCGGCGCGGCGCTGTCGTGCAGCAGCGCCGCCTGGACGTGGCGCTCCTCGCGGGTCGCCTCCCGGCGCAGGCGATCGATCGCGCGGTTGCGGGCGGTGGTGATGATCCAGCCCGCCGGGCGCGGCGGCAGCCCTTCGGATGGCCACCGTCGCACTGCCTCGACGAACGCCTCCTGGACCGCGTCTTCGGCCAGGTCGATATCGCCGAACGCGCTGATCAGGACGGCCACCGCGCGGCCATACTCCGCACGAAAGACGCGCTCGACCGCGGCGGGCTCAAGGGGCGGTGCGCCGGATATCACGCCGAGACATCGCCCCGGAAGGGCCGCACCTCGACCGGGAGGGTGGTGGCCTGCGCGAGCTTGCGACCCCAAACGAGTGCGGCATCGAGATCGGGCGCGGCGACAATATTGAAGCCGCCCAGATGTTCCTTCCCTTCCACGAACGGGCCGTCGGTCATCAGCACCTCGCCGCCCTGGACACGCACTACCGTGGCGGTGCTCGGCGGATGGAGCGCCTCGGCGAAGACCCAGGCCCCGGCGGCCTGGAGTTCCTGCTTCAAGGTCGCGAGATTCTGCCCGATCCGCGCCATGATCTCCGGCGCAGGCATCGGGCCATCGGGCTGATAGATACTCAGCAGGTAGTGTTGCATCGGACATTCCTCCTTGGTCCGCAGACCAATACCCTTACTGGTCGGTGATTGTAGCCGCAGCGGTCGCGACTCACGCCGCAGGACACAGGACAGTAGTGGGCTACACAGCACCCCGATCCGGGCGCGTGCCCGCGCGATAGGTCGCGAGGATCACGCCGGTGGTCGTCGTCACGCTAGCGACGAGTTCCAGGGCCGCGAGGGAGCCATCGTCGGGGAAGAGTCGCTGTCCCGACCCCAGGACGAGGGGATGGATCAGGAGCAGATATTCGTCGATCAGGCCGCGTTGCATCAGGGAGCGGCAGAGCACGCCACTGCCGAGGATCGCGAGCGCCCCCCCCGGCCCCGCCTTCAGCACGGCCACCGCATCCGCCGCGTCGCCCGCGAGGAGGGCGGAGTTCTCCCACGGCAAGGGCTCGGTCAGCGTCGTGGACGCGACGTATTTCTGGCGCATGTTCAGGACCGGCGTGAAAGGGTTGTTCGTCTGCTTCGGCCAGAAGGCGGCGAAGTCCTCATAGGTTCGCCGTCCGAGCAGGAGATCCCCCTCACCAGCCATCTGCTCCCCCATCGCCTGACCCATGACCGGATCGTTGAACGGCAGCGCCCAACCGCCGTGCGCGAAGCCGCCGCGCCGGTCCTCGTCGGCCCGCCCCGGTGCCTGCATCACCCCATCGAGCGAGATATTGTTGACCACTACCACTTTCCGCATTCGTGACTCCCTTGTCGCCGACGCAAAGCGCGCACCGCCCGACTTTCCCGCCAACCCCTGTCGGCGTCTCACCATCTATACGAATGGCAATGAGCCAGATCGACAGGAAGCCAACGGTAATTGCGACACTCCTCCGATCCGAGCAAATGCCTAGCTCGGATGGAGCGCGGTTGCCTATCCAGTGTTCGCGTAGCGGCCTTTGACACGCCCCGCCCCGCCCCGCACAATTGCGGCGGCGATGTATGCGCGACGTGAAAGGAGCGGACCATGACCGAGCAGCGCGTGCCCCAACCCGGCGAGGCGGCCCCCGACTTCACCCTGCCATCCACAACCGGCGGCCCGATCAGCCTCGCGCAGTATCGCGGGGAGCAGCACGTCGTCCTGGCCTTCTACGTCCTCGATTGGACCGGTGGCTGACGCAAGGAATTGGCCGAGTTGGAGGGCGAGTACGCGCGCTTCACGGAGGCCGGTGCCCAGGTTCTGGGCATTAATATCGACCACGTCCCGTCGCACCTCGCCTTCGCCGAATCGCTCGGCGGGATCAGCTTCCCGATCCTGGCCGACTTCCACCCGCACGGCGCGGTCACGCGCGCCTATGGCCTCTGGAACGAGGAGCGCGGCCTCGGACGACGGGCCGTCTTCATCATCGACAAAGACGGGATCGTCCGCTGGGCGCGCGTCTACACGGGGAGCCTGCCGGAAGTCCCGGAATTGCTGGCGGCGCTGGTCGCGTTGTAAACGCGACATGACGTGCCAAAAAAAACGGCGACAGCGTCGCAGCACGTTGAGCCGATGGAGGACCGATGCTCGACCGCATCGAGGCCGCCGGACTACGCGGTCTCTGGATCGTCTTCCACGACTATTCGGCGCGCGCCTGCGCCAAGTGGGTGCCGCGCGCGGCGATCCCGGACGCCCTCACCGGCGGCGGGGTCTTCGCGCGCGCCAACCTCGACTTCACGATCGACGATCAGCAGGCCGATCCGCCCCGCTTCGGGGCCGATAGCGGCGACTTCTTCGCGCGGCCCGACCCGGTCACCTTCGCGCCCCTCCCCTACCGTTCGGGCCTCGGGCGCGTCCTCAGCTACCTGCACACCGAGGATGGCATGCTCTGGGAGGGCTGCCCGCGCGGGCGACTCGACGCGCAACTCGCGGCGCTGGCCGCGCGCGGGCTGACGGTGCGCGTCGCCTTCGAGCCGGAGTTCACCCTCCTACGCCGCGACGATGCAGGGGGATATGTCCCCGCCGACCGCCACGCGATGTACTCGGTCGATCGGCTCGCCGCCCACACCGGCCTCCTGGAGGCGATCGAGGCCGCGCTGACCGCGCAGGGGCTCCGCGTGATCGGGCTCGGCAGCGAGTACGGCGCGGGGCAAGTGGAGATCAATCTCGCGCACGAGACGCCGCTGAAAGCCGCCGACGACCTCCTGACCTTGCGCGAGACGACCCGGATCATGGCGCGCGACGCCGGATTGCTCGCCACCTTCATGCCCAAGCCGTTCGCCGAGGCGGCGGGGAACGGCGTCCACCTCCACCTCTCCCTCCGCGCCGCCGATGGCGCGACCGACCGCTCAAGCGGCGATGGCCCGCTCGGCCTCTCGGGTGAACTGGCCCATTTCCTGGGCGGCGTCCTGGCGCACGCGCGTGCCCTGTGCGGCGTGAGCGCGCCCACGGTCAATTCCTACAAGCGCCTGCAACCTGCTTCCTGGGCACCCGCGCACGTCGCCTACGCGGGGGGCAATCGCGCGGCGCTGGTGCGCGTGCCGGGCGCGTCGCGGCGGCGGATCGAGTTCCGTGCGGGCGATCACACCGCCAATCCTTACCTGCTGCTGGTCGCTCTCCTCGCCGCCGGGATCGACGGCCTCGACCGGGGGCTCGATCCCGGCCCCCCGGCCAGCGGCGACCTCGGCCACCTCCCCGCCGCCGACCTCGCGCGCCAGGGGGTAACCCTGCTGCCACGCGGGGCCGGGGAGGCGCTCGACGCGACCGAGGCCGACGACGTGGTCATGGCGGCGCTCGGCCCGGTCTGCGGCCCCGAATTCCTCCGCATCAAGCGCCTCGAACTGGCTCGCTACAAGCACCACGTCAGCCAGTGGGAGCGGGACGTGTATTTGGAGCGGGTGTGATGGGAAGTAGTTCGAGTAGGCGAGTAATTCGAGTAGAAAGGACGCGGGCGACCGACAACACCCAGCTTTCTCCGTTCCTCTCTACTCGTCTACTCGCCTACTCGAACTACTCCACCTGCTAGACGGAGTCATCGATGGATCTGCTCGCCGAGATCGCCGCGATCCCCTTCATCGATCACCACGTCCACCAACCCTGGCGCGGGCGGCACACGCTGACCACGGCGGAGTTCCGCCGCCCCTTCACCGAGGCGTCGCTGCCGGGGACGTGGGAACGCCACGTCGGCTCGCTGATCGGCTACCGCTGGATGGTCCGCGAACTGGCACGGGTGCTGGGGGTCGCGCCGGAGGAAGAGCGGGTCGTGGCGGCCCGCAATGCCCTGCCGGAAGCCGAGTATCACCGCCTGCTCGCCGACCACGCGCGGCTCGGGGCCTGCTACGCCGACGACCTCTTCGATCTCGGCAACTGCTTCGCTGTGGACGAGTGGGCGGCGCTCCTCGGTCGCCCGGTCGCGCGCCTGTTGCGGGTCGAGGTCTTCGTGCAGGAAGGTTTTGCCGCCTGCTCGGACCTTGACGCGGCGCTGGCCCGCCTGATCGCCGAGATCGCCGCCGCCCCGGCGCGCGGGATCGTGGGGCTGAAGAGCATCGCGGCCTACCGCACCGGGCTCGCCATCGCCGCACCGACTGAGGAGAGCAGACAGGCGGCGGCGGCGGCCTATGCCCGCCTGCACGCCGAGCGGCTGGCCGGGGGGGCGGGGCGGATCGCGGACAAGGCGCTGGTCGATCTGATCGTCTGGACGGCGCTCGAAGCGGCGATCCCGCTCCGGCTGCCGATGCAGTTCCACGTCGCGTTCGGCGACGACGATATCGTGCTGACGCAAAACGACCCGACGCTGATGCGCGCGCTTTTCGCGCACGAGCCCTTCCGCGTCCTGCCGTTCGTCCTGCTGCACTGCTACCCCTACCACCGCCAGGCGGGCTACCTCGCCAGCATCTACCCGAATGTCTACGTCGATCTCGGGCTGACGATCCCGATCGTCGGGCCGGGCGCGACGCGGATCCTCGCTGAGACGCTGGAGTTGACGCCCACCAGCCAGCTCCTCGCCTCCACCGACGGCCACATGACGCCGGAATTCCAGTGGTTCGGCGTCTTCGTCTGGCGCTGGGCGCTCGTGCGGCTCCTCAACGAGTGGGCCGACAGCAACATCATCGGCGCGCACGACGCGCTCGCGATCGCCTGCGCCGTGATGCGGGACAACGCGCTAGGGATTTATCCGGGGGGTGGCGAGTCGGCAGTCGGCAGTCGGCAGTCGGCAGTCGGCGGATGGAGACGCGGGGCGTGAGATCTCTCGCGTCCGGCGCGCGTCCTTCGGGCGGGCCATGATGATACGGCGTACCGACACACGTTACCAAGGAGAACGGCTGCGTTGTGAAGGTGGGCGAGTGCTGGATAGACCCTCACCCCTTGCCGCGCCCCATAGGGCTCGGCACCCCGCCGCCCAGCGGGCAGTAGCGCCCATCCATGAAGGGCGCACCGCACCCATGAAGGGCGCAACGCCCCCGGGGACCCGCCCACCCGAGGAGAAGGGGCATCGCCACTACGCACATTCGTAATCAACCTGACAGGCTCGCAGCATTTCAGTTTCAGTCCGCGCAGGCGGACATTGTGCCCTTCATGGGTATATTATGCCCTTCATGGGTACTTCGTGGCGGCGTGAGCCGCCTTCAGCCTGGGCTTTAGCCCAACGGCAACACCAACGTCAGGGACGGCCCTCACCCCGGCTCGTGCACCCGGCGGGTACCCGGCTCGCTACCCCTCCCCTCTCAGGGAGCGGGGTCTCGTTACGGGCATTGGCGGGTGCTGGACGCGGCCCTCACCCCCGCCCAAAGGGCACCCGCCATCCGAGGAGAAGGGGAAGAGCCGCTGCAAGGCTGCTGACCGCTGCTATGGTGGAGAGCGCTGCGCGCATGGCGGCATCGCCCCCTCAAATCGTGCTCTCTCTCTCCCGTCCTCTGTGTCTCTGTGTCTCCTGTTCCGTCCCTTTTCTCTCTCGTCCTCCGCGTCTCTGCGTCTCTGCGGCGACCCCCGTTCCCCGCCCGCTACACCAGTTCCAGCAGCAGATCCGCCAGTTCGCGCGGCATGGTGTAGTTGAGGTTGTGGCCGGTCGCGAACTCCTCCACGCGCCAGGACGGATCGTCGCGCAACCCCGCCGCGATCCGCCTGAAGGTGTCGCCACCCGGGTCGGTGCAGAGGACGTAGAGGCGGGGCAGGCCGAGCGCCCCGCCCTCCGTCAGGTGGATCGGCTGCGTGAAGGTCAGGAGCGGTTGCGGGCGACGACGCGGCCCCGCGAACGCTTGGATGTCAGCGGGGGTGTCCGCCGCCATCGGGCCGGGCGGCAACTGCCACCCCTCGCCCGATTCGCGCGCCCGCGCCTCCATCTCCGCCCGCGCATTCGGGCCGACCAGATCGGCCAGCGCCTGACCATCCTGCGGCACCATCGCGTCGAGGTAGACGAGCTGCTTCAGACGTTCCCCCGCGCGGTCGGCGACCCCGGTGATCACCATGCCGCCATAGGAGTGCCCGACGAGGATCACGTCGCGCAAATCCTCCCATTCGAGCAGACCGAGCACATCCTGGATGTGCGTCTCCAGATCGACCTGCGGCCCCGCCAGGTGCGCCCGCTCGCCGAGCCCGGTCAGCGTCGGCGTGAAGACCTCGTGCCCCGCCATCTGCAACAACGGTGCAACCGTCCGCCGCCACGACCAGCCGCCGCCCCAGGCCCCATGCACGATCACGAACGTCGCCATCACCACCTCCTCATCACCTGTATGTGTGCAGTCGCCGAACACAGCGCCCGTAGCATAGCAGAGGGCACGACGCGCGACCGAAGCAAGGAGGCGCGCTGCCCCGCCCGCAGGATCGCGGGCGGGGCAGCGCGCCACCATCCGTGGATGGCCGTCGCCGGACGGCTCAGAGGGTGATGACCTGATCGGGCGGGTTCCCGGCCAGCGCGGCGTAGAGATCGGGGAAGCAACCGACGCGCACCCCCGCGACGGTGCCGACCGGCCGGTAGTCGGCCCCGTTCCCCTCCGGGGCGGGCTCCGCCAGCCCGCGCTCATTGGCGCACTGATCGCAAAGCATCAGCAACATCCCGCGCTCTTTCGCCACCTTGCTCAGGCGCTCGCCGAGCGGATCGCCCTGTCGCAAAACGTAGGTGTTGTCGTCGAAGAAGAACATCCCGACGACCTCAGCGCCGTGCCGATCCTCCTCCAATTGCGGCAGGATCATCTTCCCGAGCTTGTAGCTGGCCGTATGCCCCGACGTGCTGAACACATATGCGACCTTCATCCAGCTTAGCCTCCCTCTACTCCGCCCGCGCCCCGGCGCGCGACCGTGCCGCCAGTGTAGCGCGAATCCCGCGCGGGAGAGGTCCGCTCGCGCACACGTCGCGCCAGGCCACCGGCACAAGCGGGAGCGACGGAGCGGGCGATCCGCCGAGGCGCGGCGACTCAACCGCGATCCGCCAGCAGCCAGAGCGCCGATCCGGCGGCATAGGTGAGCCAGCCGACGATCATCAGCAGTTGCAGCAGGTCGAGTCGCCAGCGGCGAAGGCCGAGCGCGGTCAGCACCAGGAGCGGCACGAACAGATCGAGGAGATAGCGCGGGCCGAAGGTAAGGTAGCCGGTCCCCATCAGCAGGCCAATCGGGAGGTAGATCAGGACGCAGCTGAGGAGGAGCGCCCAGATGAGCGGCTCGCGACGCCCGCGCCAGGCGGCGTACGGGGCGGCGAGGAAGAGTGGCGTCATCCAGAAGAGGCCGCCCCCCATCCAGAGGGGATTCTCGGTGCGCGGATCGGTCGCGATCAGCTGGTGGTCGAGCAGGAACGGATGCCCGATGAAGTGGTAGTAGAGGTTCTTCGGGAGATAGTGGGGGTTGAAGGCGCCATACACCGCGAACTCATCACGCAGTGGCGCGCCGGGCTGGTGCCAGACCAGGCCGAGTTCGGTCGGGCTCCCGAACCGGGCGGCGTTGTACCAGCCGAAGAGGGCGAGCGCCGCCACGATCGGCAGGAGCCCGACCGCGACGCGGATGAGCCGCTCGCGCGCGGGTCGCGGCCAGTCGCGGCGCAGGAGGTAATACGCCAGCCAGACGCCATTGAACAGGAGCGGCAGGCGCGTGGCGAGGGCGCACGCGAAGGCCAATCCGGTCAGGAAGTAGCCCAACTTACCGGCGCGAGTCAGGGCGGCAAGCGTGGCACAGAGGACGCAGCCCCAGCCGACGATCTGTGCGCTGTACCACACCGCCCCGATCGGGCTCAGGATCAGCAGGACGGAGCCGAACGCGCAGGCCGCGACGATGATCCCGCGCCGCGCCGCATCCAATGGCGCGATGCCGGTCTCGTCGAGCGCGAGCAACAAGCGGGCGAGCAGGGCGATCGAGAGCGCGCCGAGCACGACGGTATAGAGGACATCGCTGACGCCGACGCCGAACAGGGCGACCAACGGCGTGATCAGGATCGCCGGGAACGGCGGCCAGTACGGGTAGAGCTTGCCGCCATACTGCACCAGATCGACCGTATTCCACGGCGTGAGGCGAAGGTCCAGTTGGCCGTGCAAAAAGGCATCGGCCAGGAGATTGAAGTATGCGACGTTGGTGTGTCCGAAGTGGTTGGGGGAGATAGCGGCGCGCAGGAAATAGACGACGAAGGCGACCAACCCCGCGATCCGTGGTTGCGCCAGCGCCGTGACCAGCGCCAGCAGCCCGCCGCGTGTCTCCGGCATGACCGCTCGCGCCGTGCCCGCATCGAGGAGCGCCATAGTCTCCCGCTCCTCCCCTCACTCGGGACACGCGGTGCCACGCACCACCGGTATCAAGCGTAGGATGTGCGCATGGGCGTCGCAACGGCATGAATGTCCCGAAGCGCCCGGTCCATTCGTACCGTCGGTGCGAGGGAGCGCGGGGGAGTGCCGCTGGGGCCGCGCGAGCGATCCTGGCCGCGCCCGGGCGTACAATACGCCGTGAATAGCCTGCGGACAGCGAACACCGCGCCAGAAAGGAGCCCCCCACCGATGCCACCGACACCGCTGATCATCGTCATCGGCCCCCCGGCCAGCGGCAAGACCGCGCTGGCCCACCACCTCGCCGCTGATCTGCGCCTGCCCCTCCTCAGTCGCGATGATTTCAAGGAACGCCTCTTCGATACGCTCGGCACCGGGTGGCCCACGGCGCCGGCGGGGCCGAATCACGATGAGCGTGACCGCGAGTGGTCCAGGCGACTCGGCGGGGCGAGCTACGAACTCCTCTGGTGGGCGCTGGAGGTGAATCTGGCCGCCGGGGTTGCGACGATTGTGGAGAGCAACTTCCCCGCACCGCGCGCCACGGCACGTTTCCGAGAACTCGCCGCGCGCCATCCGTTCGTTGCCCGGCAGGTCAACTGCGTCGCCGACGGCGCGGTCTTGCTGCGCCGTCATCGGGAACGCGCCGCATCGGGCGAGCGCCACCCCGGACACGGCGACGATCTGGACGACGCCCTGCGCGCCGTCTTCCGACGCGGGCGACTCGATCCGCTCGACCTTCCCGGCACGACGATCGAGGTCGATACGACCGACTTCGTGGCGCTCGACTACAACTTCCTCCTGACGAGCCTCCGCGCGTGGCTCGCCGCGCCGACCCACGACCACGGAATAATCTAAGCGGGCGACCCCTGTCGGCACATCGGCGTTATCGGAGGGCTGATGTGCCCCAAGGGCAGCCACCACCCATGAAGGGCACAATACCCGCCTACGCGGGCAAGAAAGACACCCCAAACGCCGCAGCGTCACACAGCGATCCCCTCCCCCACTCTGGGAGAGGGGTGGCGAGCCGGGTGCCCCCTGGACGGACTCGCCGGGGTGGGGGCCGCACCGGCTCGGCAACCCCAAGAGACACCAGAGCAACGCCCCATCCCCCTCCCGCGCCCGCAACGAAACGACCCCCCCTATCCGCTATACTGCGCCGATAACCACCCCGGACCCTATCCCGAGGAGGCAAACGAGCATGCTACCACTGAGCGAAGAACGAATCGCGACCCTGCGTGCGGCGGTCGATCGGATCATCCCGCCCGACGAGTTCCCGGCGGGCTGGGCGGGGGGCGTCGGCGGCTATCTGGCACGCGGGTTCGCGGGCGACCTGGCCGCGCTCATCCCGGTCTACCGCGATGGCCTCGACGCGCTCGACGCGACAGCGCGCGCGGCGTGGGGCCGCCCCTTTGCGATGAGCGAGCCGAGCGTCCAGGACGATTTGCTGGCCCAGATCGAGACGGGCGCGCGCGGCGAGGAATTGGCGCGCTTCTTCGCTTTGCTTGTGGAACATACGATGGAGGGCCTTCTACGGCGATCCCGGCAACGGCGGCAATCGCGGACGGATCGCCTGGGGGATGATCGGCTTCGAGGTGCGCGGATGAGCGGCAACGAGGCACGTTACGATGCGATCGTGGTCGGCGCGGGCGCGGGGGGCGGGATAGCGGCAGCCGTGCTGGCGGAGGGGGGCAAGCGCGTCCTCCTCCTCGAACGGGGGCGCGACGAATCGTTCGCGCAGATCGGGCGCGACCACCTCCGCAACCAGCGCCTCTCCGCGTACGGGCACAACGCCGGGCCGGGCATCGCGGGCAACCCGCGCGTGGTCGAGCGCCCCGATGGCGCGATTCGCGTCGTCCGCCCGCACGAGGGGGGCTACCACAACAACGCCGCGATCGTCGGCGGCGGCACGCGCGTCTATGGCGCGCAGGCGTGGCGTTTCCTGCCGGACGATTTCCGCATGGCGAGCCGCTACGGCATCCCCGAAGGGAGTTCGCTCGCCGACTGGCCGATCGATTATGACGAGCTGGCCCCCTACTACGAGCGCGCGGAGTGGGAGATCGGCGTCAGCGGCGACGGCGTGGCGTCCGGGCGCTACGCCCCGCGCGAGCGGGACTACCCGATGCCCCCCTTGCCCGTCACCAGCATGGGCAAGACCTTGCGCCGGGGCGCGGCGGCGCTCGGCTGGGAGACGCTCGACGTGCCGCTGCTGATCAACTCCGCGCGCTACAACGACCGCCCCGCCTGTCTCCGCTGCCAGCACTGCGTCGGCTTCGCCTGCCCGAACGGCGCGAAGAACGGCACCCACAACACCGCCATCCCGCGCGCCCGCGCGACCGGGCGCTGCGATCTCGTCACCGGCGCGATGGTCGACCGCGTCGTCACCGAGGGGGGCCGCGCGACCGGCGTCTCCTACTTCGACGCCGCCGATCGGCACCACACGGCGCGCGCGGAGGTGGTCGTTTTGGCGGGCGGCGCGGTCGAGACGGCGCGATTGCTCCTCAACTCCCCCACCGCGCGCGAGCCGCGCGGGCTCGGCAATGGGGCCGATCAGGTGGGGCGGAATCTGCAAGGACACCTCTACACCGGCGCCTTCGCGCGCTTCGCGGAGGACATCTGGGACGGGCTCGGCCCCGGCATCTCCACGGCGACCCTCCGCTTCGCGCACGGCAACGACGGGATCGTCGGCGGCGGGATGCTGGCCGACGAGTTCATCCTGCTGCCGATCATCTTCCAGAAGCGCTATCTGCCGCCCGACCTCCCCCGCTGGGGCGCGGCCAACAAGGCGTTCATGCGCGACCATTACCGCCACGTCACCGACATCAAGGGGCCGGTCCAGGAGATCCCGAACCCGGACGCCCGCATGACCCTCGACGCGACCGTGCGCGACCGTTGGGGGCTGCCGGTCGCGCACCTCTCCGGCACCACCCACCCGGAGACGATTCGCACCGCCACCTTCCTCCAGGCGCGCGCGCGGGAGTGGGCCGAGGCGTCCGGCGCGGTGCAGGCCTGGTCGTCGCCGCCACGCCTGCACCTCTACGCCGGGCAGCATCAGGCGGGCACCTGCCGCATGGGCGACGCCCGGAGGGGTCGGTCGTCGATCGATGGTGCCGCGTCCACGGCCACGACAACCTCTACATCGCGGACGCCTCGCCGCATGTCACCAACGGCCCGGTCAACCCGGTCCTCACGATCATGGCGCTCGCCTACCGCACCGCCGGGGGCATCCTACGGGACTGGTGACGGGGGACGTGGGCCTCAGAGACGCAGAGACGCAGAGAGCGACGAGAGAAAGAGAAGGGGATGGAACAGGAGGCACAGAGGGGGAACGGGAGAAAAACGATGGAGGGGTGTGATGCCACCACGCGCGCAGCGCCGCCTCTCATCGCAGCGGCGGCCAGGAGCCTTGCAGCGGCGATGCCCCCTCTCCTAGATGGGAGAGGGGGTGGCGAACGGAGTGAGGCGGGGGTGAGGGCCATTCCTCTCCCTAAAAGATCGTCCCGATGAACTCCGCGAGCATCTCTCGCCCCTCCTGATCGCTACAGCGTGACCGTCCCCTCGATGCAGGTCACCGTGTCGCCGCCGACCCAGATGTCCGCGCCGGCGCGACGCACATAGATGCGCCCGTCTCGGCCCAGCGCCGCGCCCTGGCTCGCCACGTATTCGTCCGGGGCGAGGCCCGCGCCGATCAGCCATTGGGCGAGGCCCGCGTTGAGGCTGCCGGTCACCGGGTCTTCGTTGGTGCCGCCGCCCGCGAAGAAGGCGCGGACCTCGAACTGCGCCGCGTCGCCGTCCCGCGCGGCGTCCCACGCGCCGATCACGCCGAGCTTCAGGTCGCCGAGCGCCGCGAAGTCCGGGCGCAGCGCCAGCACCTCCGCCCGCGAGCCGAGCAGCGCGCCGACCCAGCCGGGGCCGTTGTCGATCCACTCCGCCGCCCGGATCACCTCCGGCGCGAGCCGCAGCCCCCGCGCGATCTGCGCCACCACTTCCGGCCCCGCCGCGCCGGTGCGGCGCAGGGGCGGTGCCGCAAAGGCGAGCCGCGCGCCATCGCGCCGGATGCGGACGAGGCCGACGCCGCACTCCTGGATCACCTCGCCCCCGCGCGGCGTGCCGCCACCCGCGAGCCAGACGTGGCAGCTGCCGAGTGTCGGGTGCCCGGCGAACGGCAATTCGCCGCGCGGCGTGAAGATGCGTACGCGGTAGTCGGCCCCCGCGACCGTGGGCGTCAACAGGAAGGTCGTCTCGCTGAGGTTCGTCCAGCGCGCGAACGCGGCCATCTGCGCGTCGGTCAGCGCGTCCGCGTCGCGCACCACGGCGAGCGGGTTCCCCAGGAACGGGACGGCGGTGAAGACATCGACCTGCTGGAAGGCGAAGGTGGGCATCGGCTCTCACTTTCTCGGTCGGCAGTCAGCGGTCAGCAGTCGGCAGAGAGTAGTAGCCCGTAGCCCGTAGCCCGTAGCCCGTAGCCCGTAGCCCGTAGATAGGATGATACCAAGCTTCGCTCTCCTGCTCACAATAGCCCCCCGTCCTTGCGCCCTTTCTCTCCTGTCATCCTCTGTGTCTCTGTGTCTCCTGTTCCGTCCCCTAATTTCTCGTTCCTTCTCTGCGTCTCTGCGGTGCTCGTCCTGCGCTCCCATTCGTCATTCATCATTCGTCACTCGTTATCTGCCCCACTCTGGTATCCTACGCGCTGGGATGGGGTGCCGCGATGACAACCGGGGGACAAGGGATGAGCAAGGGACGGGACGCCACCAGGCGGGGCGGGGCGTTGCTGCTGCCGGTCTACGTGCCGACGGCGCTGCTGGCCTTCGGGCAGGGGCTGCTGGTGCCGACCCTCCCCTATTACGCCTCGTCGCTCGGCGCACCGGGCGCGCTGATCGGGCTGATCGTCGCCTCGGCGGGGATCGGGACGCTCATCGCCGACGTGCCCGCCGGGGCGTTGCTCGGGCGCTTCGGGCGACGCCCGGCGATGCTGACCGGGGCCGGGCTGGTGGGGATCACCACGATCATCGCCGCTTTCCTCCCGTCGATCGCCGCGCTGATCATCCTGCGGCTCCTGGCGGGGGTCGGCACCGCCCTCTGGGGCCTGTCGCGCCACGCCTACATCACCGACGTGATCACCCCGGCCCAGCGCGGGCGCTCCCTCTCGATCTTCGGCGGCATCAACCGGGGTGGCACCCTGGTCGCCCCCTTCTTCGGCGGGATCATCGGGCAGGCGTTCGGGCTGCAAGCCTCGCTCCTCCTCGCCGGGATCACCGCCCTGCTGACCGCCGCGCTCGCCTTCCGCTTCGTCCCCGAGACCGGGCGCGCGGAGCAGACCGCCGCAGGGGGCCACAAGATGCGCTGGGCGATCGTCGGCCAACTCCTCCGCACCCACCGGCGCGACCTCTCCGCCGCCGGGACCGCCCAGATCTTCGCGCAGCTGATCCGTGCCGGGCGCCAACTGCTGATCCCCCTCTATGGCATCGGGTTCGGCCTCGACATCGCCACCACCAGCTCGATCATCTCGATCGCCGCCGCCCTCGATGTGGCGATGTTCATCCCCGCCGGCCTGATGATGGACCGCTTCGGGCGCAAGGTCGCCGCTGTGCCCTCGTTCGCGATCATGGCGATCGGGATGATCGTCGTCGCGGCGTCGTTCGACTTCCGCTCGCTGCTGATCGGCGCGGCGGTCATCGGCTTCGGCAACGGCCTCGGCTCCGGCACGATGATGACCCTCGGGGCCGACCTCGCGCCACCGGGCGCGGTCGGGGAATTCCTCGGCTTCTGGCGGCTGATCGGCGACGCCGGGAGTTCGGGCGGGCCGCTGATCGTCGGCGCGGTGGCGGGCGCATTCGGCCTGATCAGCACCGCGCTCCTCCTCAGCGGCGTCGGCGCGGCGGCGGCGCTGGTCCTCGCCCTCCTCGTCCGCGAGACGCGCAGCGTCCCCGTGCCGACGACTACGCCAGGGGACTAGCGGGCCTCGCGCGGTGATATGCTGGTCGCCAACACCGATTCGTCATTCGGCAAGGGAGCACGCGATGTACAGCACCCTGACGCACCTCGAATGCACCTCCTGCGGCACCATCCACGCGGCGAACACCTTGCAGACGGTCTGCACCAACTGCGGCAAGGTGCTGTACGCGCGCTACGACCTCGCGGCGGCGCGTGCGACGATGACCAAGGAGGCGCTGGCGCAGCGCCCCTTCACGCTCTGGCGCTACCACGAGGTGTTGCCGGTCGGCGACCCGGCGCTGGTGTTCACCCTCGGCGAGGGGGGCACGCCGCTCCTGCCGGTGCCGCGTTTCGGGGAGGCGATCGGGCTGCCTCGCCTGCTGGCGAAGGACGAGGGGGGGAACCCGACCGGCTCATTCAAGGCGCGCGGGATGGCGGTGGCGATCGCGCGCGCGAAGGAACTCGGCGCGCGCGCGGTCGCCACGCCGTCGGCGGGGAACGCCGCCTCGGCGATGGCCGCCTACGCCGCGCGCGCCGGACTGCCCGCCTACGTCTTCATGCCCCAGGACGCGCCGACGATCATGCAGGCGGAATGCGTCGCCTACGGCGCGCACGTCTACCTCGTGGACGGGCTGATCAACGACGCGGGCAAGATCGTCCGCGAGAACAGTGCGGAGCGCGGCTGGTTCGATGTCTCCACCCTCAAGGAGCCCTATCGGGCGGAGGGGAAGAAGACGATGGGCTACGAGCTCGCCGAGCAACTTGGCTGGACCCTGCCCGACGCGATCATCTACCCAACCGGCGGCGGCACCGGGATCGTCGGGATGTGGAAGGCGTTCGCGGAGATGGAAGAAATGGGGCTGATCGGCCCGAAACGCCCGAAGATGATCTGCGTCCAGTCGATCGGCTGCGCGCCGATCGTGGAGGCGTTCAATCGCGGCGAGCGCCATGCCCCCCTCTTCGCGAACGCGCAGACCCTCGCGCCCGGTATCCGCGTGCCGGTCGCGATCGGCGACTACCTGATCCTCGACGCGCTCCGCGAGAGCGGTGGCACGGCGCTCACCGTGACCGACGACGAGATCCTGGCCGCGACGCGCGAGGTCGCCGCAAGCGACGGGCTCTACGCCTCGCCCGAAGCGGCGGCCACCTTCGTCGCGGCACGTAAGCTGGCCGCGAGCGGCTTCCTCGGCGGCGATGAGCGGGTCATCGTCTTCGACACCGGCGCGGGGCTGAAGCACACCGAATTGATCGCGCTCGATCTGCCGATCCTCGACCCGCACAGCCCCGCAGTCGGCGCGCAGATCGCTTAAGCGCGGCAAAACCGCCCCGCCCCGACCATTCGCGTCCCGTCCCATCCGGTGGCATACTGCGCCGGTGGCACCGCGCCGCCGGCTGGGGGCGTTGAAAATGGGAGGGCAGATGAAGATCACGGCGATCGAGACGATTTTCGTGGACCGCTATCTCTTCGTGGAGATCCATACCGACGCGGGGATCGTCGGGCTCGGCGAGTCGGGCGCGTGGGGCTTCCTGGAGGCGTCCGCGCAGGCGATCGAGACCTTCAAGCGCTACCTGATCGGCCAGGATCCGCTGCGGATCGAGCACCACTGGCAGTATCTGTACCGCTGGACCCACTTCCGGGGCGCGGCGATCATGGGCGCGCTCTCCGCGCTCGACATCGCCCTCTGGGACATCGCGGGGAAGCACTTCGGCGTGCCCGTCAACCAACTCCTCGGCGGCCCCACGCGCGACAAGGCCCGCGTCTATTACCACGTCTTCGGCGGCACGCGCGAGGCGTTGGTGCGGGGGTGCATCGACGCGAAAGCGCAGGGCTTCACCGCCGTCGGCCACCTCACCCCGTTCACCGACGACCCGCGCGATCAGCCGTACTTCAAGACCCACGCGGCGAAGATCGGCGACGCGATCGAGACGGTGCGGCAGTACCGCGCGGCGGTCGGCGACGCGGTGGACCTCTGCGTCGAGATCCACCGCCAACTCACCCCCGCCGAGGCGATCGTCCTGGCGCGCGGGATCGCCCCCTACCACCCCTACTTCTATGAGGACCCGACGATCCCGGACAACTTCGACTCGATGGCGCTGATCGCGGCGCACATCGACATCCCGATCGCCACCGGCGAGCGCCTGCACACGCCGCAGGAATTCGCGATGCTGCTGGCGCGCGGCGCGGTGCAGTACGTCCGCCCGGATGTCTGCCTGTGCGGCGGGATCACCGGCGCGAAGAAGATCGCGGCGCTGGCGGAGGCGCACGGCGTGGGCGTGGTGCCGCACAACCCGCTCGGCCCGGTCAGCACGGCGGCCTGCCTCCAACTCGCCGCGTGCATCCCCAACTTCGCCCTGCAAGAGTACCCGCTCGGCGAGGATGTGCCGCCGAAGAGCGAGATGGTGACGCCATTACTCCAACGCGAGGGGGGGTACCTCCGCATCCCGACGGAGCCGGGGATCGGCCTCGCCCTCACGCCGGACGCCGCCGCGCGCTTCCCGTACCAGCCGCGCGCGGTCGTCACGCGCCTGCACGAGGACGGCTCGGTGGTCGACCAGTAGCCGCCGGGCGCTACCCACCTCAACCCCCTCCCAGCCACCATCAGCGCGCCGCGCCCGAGCGGTCGCTCGGGCGCGGCGCTCGTGCGCGTACCGCGAGCGCGCCTGCCGCTCGTGACGGCCCGCCTCGCCGTCTGGTATCGTCACTCCCTATACCCCGCGTAGCAGCGCGCCCGCCACGAAGCCGATGATCCCGCCGAGCGCGATGACACCCAGCGCCCCGAGTAGCCAGGCGTTGCGGGTGCCGGGTCGCGCGGCCTGCGCGCCGGCAGCGAGGAGCACGGCGGCGACGGCGCAGGCGAAGCCGACGAGCCACAGCGGCAAGGCCGCGCCCTTGAAGACGGTCGCCGCGAACACGCAGGATGCCGCAGCAAACGAGCACGCTGCGGCGAGATAGCGCAAATGTTTCTCTATCGGTGCCCCCATCACGGATCATACGCATACTCTTCCATCGTCGATTGTATCTATCATATCGGAGGATAGCGCGCGATCGGCAGCGGTGGCAGGGGCCGATCGCGCACATGCAGTTCAGAACGGGATAACCGAAGAGCGGGGCAGGGAATTACCCCTCCCCCGCGCTTACAGGTTATGGATAGCGTCGTAGATTACGGGCAACTGCCAGAGCGTGCGAAACAGGCATAGGAGGAATGCCTCCCATCCGCGCTGGTATAAAAGGTCTCCGAGCCACTCGCCCAGAACAGGAAATGTTCGGTTGTGGCATAGCGGTCCGTGGAGCCGCTCCCCGAGAGTCTGCCCGCCGGCCCAGCATCATATGGGGTAGGCGGGATATAGCAGTCCCCGCCACCATTGAGATAACAGACATTGTTACCGGTGGCATGCCACCTGATGCCGTTATTCCAACCCTGGAGCGTAATCCGCGCGCTGTCATCGGTGTAGTTGTCGAAGGTGTACGCGTCGGCCCGCCACTCGTAGGCTCCGGCGCTATTGATCTAGTCGGCGGCGTGCGTGTACATGTGCGAATTGGCGGAGCCGTAGGGGTAAATATCCTCGGCCAGCGCAGAGCGCGCGATCACAGAACTCAGTGCCAGCGCCAGAATCAGGGCGAGCGCACCGCGTTGAGGTAGGGAGCGCAGGGTTGTCACCATCGTACTGCCCTTTCGTGACGTCAGACTACGCGACTATCGCTTCGGGCGGGACTGTGTGGGCTGGGCAGGCTCCGTCCCCGTCGCCCGCGCCCGCGCGATGGCGATGCCATCGATCGTGCTCCCCAGGCCGTCAAGGAAAGTTCCGGTGCTGTAGATCGCATCCGAATGCAGCCCCGAGTTCTTGATCCCCCCGCCGATCTCGAGTTGATAAGCCCAGGAGTAGAAGGGCACGCCCTGCCAATCGAGCAGCATGTTCGCGGTGTTGAGGTTCCGGTCAAGACCCGGAAGCTGGGTGAAGCGATCTGCTGGAACGTTGAACCCGGCCACGATACGCCCCTGCCGTACCTGACCGGCGAGCCAGCCGACCGGAAGGGCGTCGAACATCGCGCGGTCGAGCAGGATGGCCCCGGCATTCGTGCTCGCCGCGACTTTCAATAACTCAGTCGGGCTACTGACAACTCGAAGGCCGCGCTGCCGCGCCACCGCGAGATCGAGGGCCGGAGCGGCGGGATCGGGCAGATAGACTATCGTGGCTGTCGCCGATTGCGCGTTGATCGCGGTCGTATCGCGCTGAGCAAGGATCGTCACGGTGGCGAGGAGTATACTGACTACGAGCAAGAGGCCGAGCCAGCGATCCCTGCGGCTGGTGCGATACCAGAGGCGCATATATCGCTCCTTTCGTATAGCGACTGCGGAAAAGATTGCCGTCGCGAGGTGATCCTTCAGCGAGCTTTGCCTACCAGGCCCCCTCCACGGCATATCTCGATGCACGGCAGAGGTATTGCCATCAGTAACTGCACCTCCTTGTCACTATCGCCGTGTAGCCGTAGCAAGGATGCATCTTTACTATCACGATACCGCCCAGGAGTGGGGGGAAACCATCCCCAGGACCGGGCACAAACCGTACCCACCCCCGGCGATCGGCCCGGCGTTGTAGCGCAGGAGGCGCGACGGTCAGAGTGCGGGGTAGCCCTCATCGAGCAGGCCTCGTTCCCGTGCGGCGGCGACGATCGCCGCGCGCGCCGCCGTATCGAGGCCGCGCTTGACGGCGATGTGACGCAGATGCGTCCGCACCGTCTCGTATTTGACGTGGAGTCGTTCAGCGATCTGGCGCAGGGTCAGGTCGCTGGCGAAGAGGGCCAGCGCCGCCTGCTCGTGCGGGGTCAGCCCCGCCGCGTAACGCCGCACCGCCGCCTCCGCGCGCACCCGCCGCGTGCTGTTCGCCGCCACGCCGATCACCCCCGTCACCGCGCCGCCCTCATCGCGGAGGGGAGTATAGTGGACCGAGAAGACGTGCCGATCGAGCATGACGGCGACAGCGAATTCTTCACCCGCGAGAGCGCGGCGCACATTATCCAGCACGCCGGGGAACCGCCGTCCCTCAACGAAGACCGAGTGCCCCACGACTTGCGGCGCGGTCAGCCCCAACGTCGCCAGCCCTTGCCCGCGCACGAAGGTGACGACCCCGCCCCGGTCGAGGGTGAAGAGGAGCAGCGGCGCGTGGTCCACGGCTTCGCGCAGGCGTCGGTCGGCCTCGCGCACGCGCGCCTCATCCGCCGCGCGTTGCGCCTCGGCCTCCCGGCGCGCGGTCAGGTCGCGGACCACCACGCGGAGGATCGCGCCGCACGCCTCGGTCAGGGCCGTCGCACTGACCTCGACCGGCACGACCGTGCCGTCCTTGCGCCGGTAGTCGCGCTCGCCGATCAGGTTACGCCCCTCCCGGATCAGCCGCGCGGTGTTGGCGTCGACGCTCGCGCGATCGTGGGCGATCAGGTCGTAGAGGGTCAGCGCCGCCAGGTCGGCGGCGGCGTAGCCGAGGAGGCGCAGGAAGGCGGGGTTGGCCTCGACGATGCGCTTGCTCCCGGCCTCGAAGAGGAAGATCCCCTCGGCGACCTGCGCGAAGATCGCCCGGTAGCGGCGAGCAACGGCGGGCAGCGTCGGGGAGACGACGGGTCGGCGGTTCGCGGAGAAGCATCGCGCGATCGGTTGTCCTCCGTCTCCATGTCCCGCTCCTCGCGCTCCGGTGGGCTATCCCATTATTGGTATCTTTGGATACATGGATAGCAGAAGGGTATCTCGAAAACAAGGTGTATCGGGGGGATAATGTACAGTATGGAAGGGTCGGTGTCGCGCCATCGTATCGCCCGCACGCCGCACCAGGGGCGTGGATAGCAGTACCGATATTCCCAACCGCGCACCCCGCTCACCCGCGTGAGCGTGCCACGGAGCGGAGCCGATGCTCGCCGCCGCAGGGCTATACTTGCGAACGGGCGCGGCGGCAGGGTGGCACCGTCTCCCGCGGGTTAATGCCCAGCCCACAGAGGGACGCCCGATGGCGACACCGCCACGCCTCGCCCCGCTGCTGGCACAGTTCGATTTCGCGCGCGAGCGCCTCGCCGATCGTCTGGTTGGCCCGGATGTGGACAGCGGCAACGGCGTACGCATCCCGATCGTGGGGCTGACCGACGAGGAATATCGCCGGGAACCGGTGCCGGGGTGCTGGTCGATCCGCCCGCGCGCGGCGGGGCCGGGTCCGGGCGCGACCGCCCTCGTCGGCGCGGGCGCGTGGGGGCGCGATCACGCCTCCCCCCGCCCCGGAACCGCCGCCGTTCACCACGCTTGCCTGGCGGCTCGGCCACCTCAGCGAATCGATCGCCCGCCGCGCCGAGTACACGATCGGCGCGCATAGCCTGACCAGGGCCGACTATCGCCATAGCGGCACCGCCGCCGGGTGGCGCGCGGCGTTGACGAGCGCCGACGACGCCACGCTCGACATGGTGGGACGTGGCAGTTTCCCCGATGGCAGCGACCCGGACGAGCCCTTCATCGACATCGTCTGGTGGGTCAATCAAGCACTGCTGCACCACAGCGCCGAGATCGCTCTGTTGCGCGATCTCTACCGCGCGCGGCGCGGCTGATACGGGCTGCTGCACAGCTCGTTCCGCCCGAACACGACGCCATCTTCACCGAAAAACAACCGTTTTCTCAGTATTCTCTCAGGATTCATGCCTATACTACCCTGGGCGAGTATTGGCGTGGGGCGTGTGTCCGGGGAGGGAAGGCCCCTGGCACGCGCCCCACGCCGTTCCGTACGCCGCGCATTGACAGCCCGCCACCATCGCCGCTACCCTTGCGGCGATGGTGGGGATGACGGCGGATGCCGCAGGACGCGGACATATACTCGATCGCGAGCACCGCGGCCTGACGGCGGGGGTCATCCTCTCGATCACGGCGGTCGCCTTCGAGGGACTGGCGGTCATCACGATCGCCCCGGCCATCGCGGGCGAACTGCGCGGCCTTCCCCTCTACGGCTGGATCTTCAGCGCCTACCTCCTGGCTCAGATCGTCGGCACCGTCGTCGCGGGGCAGGTCGTCGATCGGCGCGGCCCCGCGGCCCCGGCGGCGGCGGCGCTCCTCACCTTCGGCATAGGGCTCCTCCTCGCCGCACTCGCCCCCACGATGCCGCTCCTGATCGCCGCGCGGGCCTTGCAGGGGCTCGGCGCGGGTGGCCTCGGCAACTGCGCCTACGCCAGCATCACCCTCCGCTACGACGATCGCCTCCGCCCGAGCATGCTGGCGATCGTCTCCAGCGCCTACATCGTCCCCTCGATGATCGGCCCGTTCCTGGCCGCCCTGCTGGCCGAACAATTCAGCTGGCGCGCGGTCTTCTGGACCCTGCTGCCGATCCTGGCGATCTCCGGCGCCCTCACCCTCCCCGCCTATCGCGGCACGCCCGCCGAGGGAGTAGGGGCGGCAGGGCATCGCCTGCCGCTGGCGCTGGGCCTGGCGATCGGCACCGGCATCCTCCTGGCCGGACTGGGGCGACTCCCCGGCCTCCTCGGCGTCCTCCTCGCGCTCGGCGGGCTGGCGCTGGCGCTCCCGCCGCTGCGACGCCTCGCGCCGGCCGGCACCCTCCTGGCGCGGCGCGGCCTCCCCGCCGCCATCGCCGCACGCGGCCTCTTCGTCGCCGCCTACTTCGCCGCCGACACCTACCTCGTCCTGGCGCTGACGGCGCTCCACGGCGCGTCGGCCAGCGCGGCGGGCCTCGTGATCGCCAGCGGCTCGCTCGTCTGGACCGCCTGCGCCTGGCTCCAGGCACGGCTCGATGCGCGCGACGGCGGGCGCGGGCGCGCGGGGCGCATTCGCCTCGGGGTGACGATGCTGCTGCTCGGCGCGCTCGGCATGGCGACCGTCCCCTGGCTCGGGGGCGGCGCGCTGGCGGTCGGCCTCGCGACCCACTTCCTGGCCGGGATGGGGATGGGGCTCGCTCACCCTGCGGTCGGCGCGTTCGCCTTCGCGCGCGCGGGGGTCGGCGAGGCGGGGGGCGTCTCCGCCGCGATCCTCCTGGCCGACGCCTTCACCCCGGCGGTCGCCATCGGCGCGGGCGGCGCGATTATCGGCGCGGGCGCGGTCCTCGGCTGGCCGGAGGCATATACGATCGCGGCGGCGCTCGGCCTCAGCGTGCCGCTGCTGGCGCTGGCGTTGCTCGCGGCGTTGCGGCTGGAGACGAGGGGAAGTTATGAGTCGTGAGTCGTGAGTGAGGCAACGGTGCTACCCATCATTGTGCCAGCCCGCTACGAGCTACCCCGCAATCATAAGTGCCAGTGACGCCCCTCCCCTCCGGCGGGCGGTTGTCCTTTATGCAGCAGGGTGAAGAGTCCGTGCAAACGAGCCGAGGGGCGAGTGCTCGCAGAGCAGCCGCATATGTGGTTCCGGGGGCTAAAGCACCCATGAAGGGCACGCTGCCCCCGGCTGCGGGGAGCCATAAGCGGCACCGGCGAAGTCCCCCCGCGGGGACCGGGATTATCGCCCATAACAGCACTGCCCCACTCAGCGATCCCCTCTCCCAAAGTGAGAGAGGGGTGGCGAGCGCATGCTCGCCGGGGTGAGGGCCGTCCCCTGACTGAAGGCTTCGCCACGAAGTCCGCCCCCGCAGACTGGAGCACCCCCGCTCCTTCTCTCTTTCATTCTCCCTCCGCGCCTCTGCGCCTCCTGTTCCGTCCCTCGTCCCCTATCTCTCGTCGTTCTCTGTGTCTCTGCGGCGATTTGTCCTCTCGCACGACTCACGACCCACGATCCACGACTCTTTTCAAGGACTTGACAAAAATACTATATAGATATATCTTTATAGTATCGAGACTGCTCGATGACAGTATGGATCGGTGCTGAACACCAGCAGGAGGAGACGAATCATGGGGAACGAACAGGCCGGGCGCGGCTTCGGGCGCGATTTCGGACAAGACGAACGGCGCGGGCCGCACGGGCGGCGTCACGGGCACGGGCCGCGCGGCGGCAGGATGGCGCTGCCGCTGGCGGCGCTCGGCATCGCCGGGCTGGCGCGTGCCAGGAACGCTCGCCTGCATGGCGGACACGGCCCGCACATCGGCGCGGCGGCACTGCCGCTGATGGCGCTCGGCATCGCCGGCATGGCGATGGCCGGGGGCGACCACGGACACGGACGTTTCGGCGGCGGGCGCTTCGGCGAGGGGCGTGGCCCTTTCGGTGGTGGGCAAGGCCCCTTCGGCGGTCGCGGCCCCTTCGGCGGCTTCCCGTTCGGCGGGCCGGGCGGCCCGTTCGGCGGCGGCGGCCCGCGCGCCAAGCGCGGCGATGTCCGCGCCGGGATCCTGGCGCTGCTGGCGGAGGAGCCGCGCAACGGCTATCAGATCATCCAGGAGCTCGGCCAGCGCAGCGGCGGCGCGTGGCGACCCAGCTCCGGCGCAGTCTACCCCGCCCTGCAACAACTGGAGGACGAGGGGCTGATCGCGGCGGAGGAGCGCGACGGCAAGCGCTCCTTCGCCCTCACCGAGGCGGGCCGCGCCTACATCGCCGCGCACCCCGACGAGGTCAACGCCCCCTGGGAGGCGCTGCGCGGCGGCTTCGGCGAAGGGGTGATGGAGATCGGTGGGCTGATCCAGGAGGTCGCGATGGCCGCGATGCAGGTCGTCCGCACCGGCAAGCCCGCGCAAATCGTCGAGGCGGCGACGCTGCTCAAGAACACCCGCCGCGCCCTCTACCGCGTCCTCGCCGAGGACGCCCCCGCCAACCCCGGCGACACCACGGACGGTGCGGGCCGCGCCTGATCGTCGCCCCGGCGACGGCGCGATAATCGCCAGCGTGTGGTGGCGTCGCGCGAGCGGCAACGTTCGCGCGACGCCGCCGACGGGGGAGGCGCGGCACAACCAGAACGGTTGTACTACAATGACCGCCACGCCACGCGGCGACGCACGAGCGGAAAACCGGGGGGCAGGGCAGCGATGCAGCGACTCACCGACACCCGGCAGGGGCGCGGCGGCGCGATTCCCGGCGGTGGCGCGACGGCGAATCCGCCCACCGTCGCCCAACCCGGCGCGGCCCCCACGGCGGTCGAGCGCGCGCTGGCGACGATGCGCGGGCCGCTCGATCGCCCGCTCCCCCTGGCAACCCTGGCCGAGGTTGCCGGGCTCAGCCCCTTCCACTTCGCGCGCACCTTCCGACGGGCCACCGGCATCCCGCCCGGTCGGTTCCTGGCGGCGCTCCGCCTGGAGCGGGCCAAGGCGTTGCTGCTGACGACTGATCTCTCCGTCACCGAGATCTGTTTCGCGGTCGGCTATGACAGCATCGGTACCTTCACGACCCGCTTCACGCAGCTCGTGGGCCTGTCGCCAAGTCGGGTACGGGGGCTCCCGGAGCTCCTCGGCGAAGCGCTCGCGCGCCTGCCCGCCGAGATACTGACCGCCCCGCCCGCCCTGCTGGACGCCCCATCAGGCGTCGTCGGACGGCTCGCGGCGATGCCCGATGGAGGCGACACGCTGACCTTCGTCGGGCTCTTCCCAGATGCGATCCCGCAGGGGCGACCGGTCGTCGGCACCGCGCTGACCGCAGCCGGCCCTTTCCGACTCGCCGCGCCTCCCGCCGGGCGCTATCATCTGCTCGCCGCCGCCGTGCCGCACCCTCGCGATGCTGCGGCGGCCCTCGTCCCCGGCGCGGCCCTGCGCGTCGGGCGCGCGCCGGGACTGCTCACCGTGCGCGACGGTCACCTGGCCGTCGCGGGGGAGATCGCCCTCCGCCCGCCGCTGCCGACCGATCCGCCGGTCCTGGTCGCCCTCCCCGCCCTCCTGCTCGCGTTCTGCCCGCAGCTCCGTCGCTGACGGATCCGGCGCGCGATCGAGCAAGATCGGAGAAGCATGAATAGAACACTTGTCCTATGCTTTCAGTGCGGTGGAATGGCCGTGCCAACGCCCACCGGGGCTGGCGTAGAACGCATGGAGGGAAGCATGATCTCGCACGTCCACTCGACCTCGATCATCGTCGCCGATCAGGATGCCGCGCTCGCTTTCTACGTCAACACCCTCGGTTGGGAAAAGGCGATGGACAATCCGATGGGGCCGGATACGCGCTGGCTGACGGTCGTGCCGCCGGGTGGTGTGACGCAGATCGTGCTCGCGCTCCCGAGCTGGTACGGCAACGAGCGCACGCCGCGCGAGCCGGGCGGCACCACCGGCATCGCCCTGATCGCCCCCGACATCGACGCCACCTACGCGACCCTGACCGCGCGCGGCGTCCCCTTCAAGGGTCCGGTCGAGACGATGCCGTGGGGAGCCAGGGCGACGTGGTTCTCCGACCCCGATGGCAACGAATTCTTCCTGGCGTCTGAGTAGGGCCGACGCCGCCCAGACGTCGGCGCGAGCGCCGCACCAGTCGAGCGATCACACTCTTGGAACACCTATATCGAGGAGTGGCGCGATGCGTAACGTGGTCGTCTCGGAGTTCGTGACCCTGGATGGCGTCTTCGAGCACCCGGAATGGTCCATCCCGTACCATACCTTCGAGCATACCGAACAGATGGCGTTTAAGTTCGCCGAGCTTCGGAACGCCGACGCGCTGCTCCTGGGGCGCGTGACCTACGAGGGCTTCGCCGAGGCGTGGCCGCAGATGGCCGACCAGACGGGCGAGTTCGGCGCGATGATGAACACCTATCCCAAATATGTGGCGTCCACGACACTGGACACCGCCACCTGGAATGCCAGCGTCATCGAGGGCGATCTTGCGGAGGAAATTCGCGCGCTGAAGCGGCTGCCAGGCAAGGATATCCTGGTCCTTGGTAGCGGCACGCTGATCCAGGCCCTGCGGCAGCACGACCTCATCGACACCTACCGGCTGATGATCTTCCCGGTGGTCGTCGGTCAGGGACGACGGCTCTTCGCCGCCGACCACCCCACCACCCTCGAACTGGTCGAGACGAAGGGATTCAGTTCCGGCGTCGTCGCGCTCACCTACGAACGCGCCGCCAAGGACGAGCGGGCGGGCCAGGGCTGATGCGCGCGAACCGCGTGCGCTCGTGGAGACCATGCGGCGACCAGACGATGTGGCAGGGCACCCGCAACGACCGGTTCGCATCGCCTGTCCGCGCCGCCCTGTCCGATCGACCGGGGCGGCGCCCTCCCCCGTCTCGTACACTTGATGCGACCGGGCGGCACCTTCCGCCCGCTTCAACCGCACCCAGAAGGAGTACACCGATGGGCCGACACGACTATGCCGTGCAAGCGGAGGGCTTGCGGAAACGCTACGGGCAGACGGAGGCGCTACGCGGCGTCGATCTCAACGTCGAGCGCGGGACGATCCTCGGCCTGCTCGGCCCGAACGGCGCGGGCAAGACGACCACCGTCCGCATCCTCACCACCCTGCTCAAGCCGGATGGCGGGCAGGCGCGCGTGGCTGGGTACGACGTGGTCCGCGATGCCGAGCAGGTCCGCTACCGGATCGGCCTCGCCGGGCAGCAGGCGGCGGTGGACGAATTGCTGACCGGGCGGGGCAACCTGGAGATGGTCGGGCGGCTCTACCACCTCTCCGCGCGCGACGCCCGCCGCCGCGCCGATGAGCTCCTCGCACGCTTCGACCTCACCGAGGCGGCGGGTCGGATCGCCAAGGGCTATTCGGGCGGGATGCGCCGTCGCCTCGATCTCGCGGCGAGCCTTGTCGCCTCCCCGCCGATCCTCTTCCTCGACGAGCCGACGACCGGCCTCGACCCGCGCAGCCGCCTCGGCATGTGGGCGATCATCAAGGAACTCGTCGCGGGCGGCACGACGGTCCTCCTCACTACCCAATACCTCGAAGAAGCCGACCAACTCGCCGACCGGATCGTGGTGATCGACACCGGCCAGGTCATCGCGTCCGGCACCGCCGACGAACTGAAGGCGCAGATCGGGGGCGAGCAGATCGACATCGTCGTCCGCGAGGCGGCGGAACTCGCCGGTGCCGCAGCGGCGCTCGGGCGGATCGGCAGCGCGCCACCCCGCATCGATGAGGACGCGCGCCGCGTGACCGTGCCGGTGCGCGGCGGGGCGTCGGCGCTCGTCGAGGCGGTGCGCGAGCTCGATCTGGTCGGGATCGCGGTGGACGATCTCGCGCTACGCCGCCCCACCCTCGATGAGGTCTTTTTGACCCTCACCGGGCAGGGCGCGACAACGCCGGAAGGCGTGGAACAGGCGACGACGATGGAGGCGCGACGATGAGTACCCTGCCGATTCGCGGCGACGCGACGCTGCGCACAATGCCGATCCCCGCCCCGCCGCAGGGACCGTTCGCGCGGGCGCGTTGGGCGCTCGCCGACGGGCTGACGATCACGCGGCGCAACCTCTCCCATATCCGGCACGTCCCGGAGCGGCTGCTGGACGTGACCCTGCAACCGGTCATCTTCGTGCTGCTCTTCTCATACGTCTTCGGCAGCGCGATCGGCGTGCCGGGCGGCGGCAGCTACCGCGAGTACCTGCTACCGGGCATCTTCGCCCAGAGCATCACCTTCCTGGCGATCACCACGGCGGTCGGCGTGGCGGACGACATGGCGAAGGGGCTGATCGATCGCTTCCGCTCCCTGCCGATGGCGCGCTCGGCGGTGCTGACGGGGCGCACCGTCGCGGACCTGACGCAGAGCGTGCTCGGGTTGCTGGTGATGTCCGCCTGCGGGCTGGTCGTCGGCTGGCGCGCGCACAACGGCCTCCTCAGCACCCTGGCCGGCTTCGGCATCCTCCTCCTCTTCGGCTTCGCGATGACCTGGCTCGGCACCTTCATCGGCCTGATCGTCCGCACGCCGGAGACGGCCCAGACCCTCGGCTTCGTCGTCCTCTTCCCGGTCACCTTCATCGCCAATACCTTCGTCCCGACCGAGGGGATGCCCCCTTTCCTCCGCACCCTGGCCGAATGGAACCCGCTCAGCGCCACCGTCGCGGCCTGCCGCCAATTGTTCGGCAATCCGGGCGCGGCTTACACCGGGGATGCCTGGCCGCTGCACCACCCGGTCGTGGCCTCGGCGGGCTACTCGCTGATCATCCTGGCGATCTTCATCCCGCTCGCCATCGCGCGCTACCGCACGGCGACGGCACGATAGTCGTGAGTCGTCGGTCGTGAGTCGTGAGAGAAGTCGACGCCCACGTATCGGGACACCGTATGGATAGAAGGCGATCGTTCGTGCGTTCGTGATGGTCAGTCTGGGAGGTGGGGCTGTGGGTGGATGGCCGGGGGGCATCAGTGCGATCACGCTGTTCGTCGAGGAGCTGGCGAGCACGAAACAGTTCTATCTGGATGTCTTCGGCCTGCCGATCCTCTTCGAGGACGAGAACTCGGTCGTGTTCAACTTCGGGAACACGCTCATTAACCTGCTACAGTCCACGGCGGCACCGGAACTGATCGAACCGGCGACGGTGGCCCCCCGGGAGGCCGACTCCCGCCTGCAACTCACCATCACGGTGGCTGACGTCGATGCGCTGTGCGCGGAACTGGCCGCGCGCGGCGTGGTGCTGCTGAACGGCCCGATCGATCGACCCTGGGGCATCCGCACCGCCAGCTTTCACGATCCCGGCGGCCACATCTGGGAGATCGCGCAGTAGCCGACGAATGGGACGGTTCACCGGCTCCACCCGTCCATGACAGGAGAGACGATGGCGCAAGCGATGCCGGATACGGAGAATAAGGCGCTGCTCGCTTACCTGAACGCCCAGCGCGAGCATGTGCTCGGTATCCTGGAAGGGCTCGACGACGAGGCGCTACGGAGGCCGATCCTGCCGTCCGGGTGGTCCTGCCTGGGACTGATCCAGCACCTCGCCCTGGATGTCGAACGCTTCTGGTTCGGCGGTATCATCGCCGGGGAGCGGGCCGTCATCGACGAACTGGCCGTGGCCTCCGAGGATGCCTGGCAGGTCGGTGCTGATGTACCGGTCAAGGCGGTGTTCGACCTGTACCGGCGGGAGAGCGACCGCGCGAACGCCATCATTGCCGCCACGCCGCCGGACGCCGCGCCGACCTGGTGGCCGGTCGGGCTCTTCGGTGATTGGCGACTCCACACGGCGCGGGAGATCGTCTTGCACGTCATGACCGAGACCGCCTGCCACGCCGGCCACCTCGACGCGGCGCGGGAGCTGATCGATGGTCGCAAATGGCTGGTGTTGACGGACTGACTGACCCAGTTGGCAGTCGGTGGTCGGCAGTCGGCAGCGAGGAGTCCGTGGTCCGTGGTCCGTGGTCCGCAGGGCAACGGTATACTGCTGCGGGTTACGACGCAGCGAAGGCCGCCGCTGGCGCGAGTGAGCAGGAGTTAGACCGTGACGGCGACGCGCATCCGGGTCGGGGTGACCCTCTGGCCGCAGCACACCACCTACGCCGCGTTGCGCGCGGGTTGGCGACAGGTCGAGGCGCGCGGCATCGACACGCTCTGGGCCTGGGATCATTTCTTCCCCCTATCCGGCGATCCCGACGGCGCACACTTCGAGTGTTGGAGCCTGCTGGCCGGGATGGCGGAGGCGACGGAGCGGGTCGAGTTCGGGCCGCTCGTCAGTTGCATCGGCTATCGCAATCCAGCGCTCCTCTCGCAGATGGCGAAAACGGTCGATCACATGTCCGGCGGGCGGCTGATCCTCGGCCTCGGCGCGGGCTGGACGGAGCGCGACTATCGCGAATACGGCTACGAGTTCGGGACCGCCGGGGAGCGCCTGCGCCTGTTGCGCGAAGGTTTGCAGACCATCCGCGAGCGCTGGGCGATCGATGCACCACCCCCGCTGCGCGACCCGCTCCCGATCCTGATCGGTGGCGGCGGCGAGCAGGTGACGCTGCGCCTGACGGCCCGCTACGCTCAGCTCTGGAACGGCGCGGACGAGACCCCGGCGGCATTCGCGCGCAAGAATGCGATCCTCGACGAGCGCTGCCGCGAGATCGGGCGCGACCCGGCGACGATCGAGCGGGTCGCGCGGGTCGATCCCCCGGCCACACCGGAGCAGTTCGACGCGCTGCGCGACGCGGGCGCGCAGCACCTGATCCTGCGCCTCGGCTACCCCTGGGATTTCGGCGCGGTCGAACGCCTCGTCGCCTGGCGCGATCGCCGCGACGATTAGGGCTCGCGCGGTGCCAGCGCGTAGATGTTCAGGCTCGCCAGCATCGGATCGAAGATCTCGCGCACGTGTTGGTCCTTGCGATCGTAGGGGGTCCGCATCAGGATGCGCCACTCGTCGCCCCCCTTGAGCCCCAGGGCGGCCAGCATGAAGGAGAGGGCATTCCCGGCCTCGCAGGTCCCGCCGAGGACAGCGAAGGTCTCCCCGCTGATCGTGCGTCGGTTCGTATATTCGATCCCGCGGGCGATGCAGAAGTCGGTGCGCTCGTAGCGGTACTTTGTTGACTTGGGTGGACGTGTGGTGGTAGAAGGCGGGCAGGAGGTGGGCCGATGACCGCACGCTTGACCGTGACCGCCGCCCCGCTACCGCTAGAGGCGTATGCCGCGCAGTTC
>JAABUM010001248.1_pt1 | contig 38958 bp, 35 predicted proteins | sample 5559161 | NCBI WGS metagenome assembly JAABUM01 (sample SAMN10711868, study PRJNA513369) | rock metagenome | isolation source: Antarctica rocks | place: Antarctica: Victoria Land, Siegfried Peak nord
TATCGCGCCCCCGTCGCGGGGAGATTCGAGTTGTGTGCGGCGTGGTTAGATCTGGTTGTAGTAACGCGGCAGCCGCGTCGCGTTGTCGAGGTCGCGCTGCGCCTCGCGCGCGGACGGCAGGCCGGTATCGCCGATGCGTGCGCCGAGCAGCTTGCTGTAGTAATTCTCGAAGTTGGAGTGCAGCCCGGACTGTGATCGCACCGCGCGCATGAGGCGCTGGAACATGGTCATCATCGACCTCCCCTATAGTATTCATGGTGGCGTCATTGCCACCCGAACGGATTGTAACATTTTCACAATACAAAAGCGATGGCTTGTGCAAAAAGTACTAAACGTACGCCATTCGAGCGCAAAAGAGGTCTGCTACGATACCGGGAGTTCGTGATAGCACGTGTGAAAGGGTGGCAACGATGAGCGGCGCGGCAGACCAGGGGCGACGAAGGCCAGCACCGGAGACGGCCAAGGATATCCTCGGCCAGCTCGACACCGCGCTCGGGCGGATCGGGAAGGCGCGCGCGGCAGCGGAGGCGGCGGGCTTCACCAATGCCGTGGCCGCCCTCCGCGTGGCGGAGGGCGCGATCGATACGACGATGGAGGCGGTGGAGCATGCGCTGCGCGACGACCTGACGGCGGCGATCCGGCGCGCGCAACAGGGAGCGAGTGGCATGGGGCGCTAGACGGTGTCCGGCGTGCCACCCTTCCGCGCCCCGTCGGCCTGCTCCTGTTCGGGGAAGGGGACGGGCTTCAGATAGAGGAGGTATTCGTTGAAGCCGACCTTGAGGACGCGCCGGATCACGTAGCGGTCGCCGCGCTCGGTGAACGATTTGCCGACCTGGTAGCGCCCGATGCGGGCTTCCTGGGCGGTCTTGCTCACCATCTCCCAGGTCGTCTTGCCGCAGGTGCGACAACGAAAATACTGGTCGTTACCATCGGTCTTGCCCGCGAAGCCGCGTTGTACCGCTTCCACATCGGTGCTCTCACACCAGGGACAGCGTTTGCTCTCGCCGCCCTTCTCTGCCATCGCCCCCGTTCCCCCGTCGCGCCACCCGCCACTCGCAGCGTCATTGTAGACGATGCGCCGGACCGGCGCGAGAGCGTAGAGGGTGCCTGGGGAAACAGTTTGCGACGGTCTCAATCCCTATGCTACACTCCTGAAGCGGCGGCAGGCGATGCATCGATGGAATGCTCGCCTCCGCTTCCTTTGTATACGGCGGTATTACGGCGTCAAGCGACGGTAACGTGCCCGATGAGGGCGGGGGCGAAGGGCAAAGTGGGAGCGGGCGCGACACGGCGCGGCGAACGTGGGGCGGCCCATCGCGTTGTCGTGACCGGCATGGGCGCGATCTCGCCGCTCGGCAATTCGGTGGCGGAACTCTGGGATGGGGCAGCGCACGGGCGTTCGGGGATCGGCCTGATCACACGATGCGACACCAGCGCCTATCCGGCGAAGATCGCGGGCGAGGCCAGCACGTTCGATCCGAAGCAGTACATGGATTTCAAGGATGCGCGGCGGATGTCGCGCGCCTCGCAGTTCGCGGTCGCCGCGACCCGCGAAGCACTCGCGGACGCCGGGTTGGCGAAGGACAGCCTGCCCGACGATGCGGGGGTGCTGATCGGCACCGGCAACAGCTCGTTCCCCGATCTCGAAGCGGCGAGCCGCACGATGATCGAGAAGGGCGGGATGCGGATCAGCCCGTTCGCCATGCCGATGGTCCTCCCGAACATGTCGGGCGGGCAGATCGCGATCCAGTTCGGTGTACACGGCTACAACTCCACCGTCTCGACCGCCTGCGCCTCCGGCACCCAGGCGATCGGCGACGCGGCGGAGGTCTTGCGGCGCGGCGCGGCCTCGGTGATGATCACCGGCGGCACCGAGGCACCGATCTGCGAGGTCGGGCTGGCCGGTTTCTGTGTCATGCGCGCCCTCAGCACCCGCAACGACGAGCCGGAGCGCGCCTCACGCCCGTTCGCGCGCGACCGCGACGGCTTCGTGGCGGGCGAAGGGGCCGGCATCCTGATCCTGGAAACCCTCGAACGCGCCCGGGCGCGCGGCGCGCGGATCTACGCCGAGGTGCTCGGTCTCGGTTCCTCGAACGACGCCTACCACCTGACCGCGCCGCCGCCGGATGCGGGGGGCGCGGTGCGCGCGATGCGTTGGGCCTTGCGCGACGCCGGTTTAGAGCCGACTGACATCGACTACATCAACGCGCACGGGACCGCGACGCCGCACAACGACCATAGCGAGACGATCGCTATCAAGTCGCTCTTCGGTGACGCGGCGTACCATATCCCGATCAGCTCCACCAAGTCGATGATCGGGCATTGCCTCGGCGCGGCGGGGGCGCTCGAAGCGATCACCACCATCCGCGCGTTACAGGAAGGGTTGATCCCGCCCACGATCAATCTCGACCAGCCCGACCCGGAATGCGACCTCGATTACGTGCCGCACACCGCGCGTGAAACGCCGATCACGATGGCCCTCTCCAATTCATTCGGCTTCGGCGGGCAAAATGCCTCCCTGGCGCTCGGGCTGCTCGACCAGGACTGAACACCAACGCGCCTGACCGGCAGCGGGCCGGGTCGGTGACACGAACGCCGCGACGCTTAACGGGAGCGCAACGATGCAACTGGTTCGCAATGTCGGATACATCAAATCGCAGCAGCGGCGCGGGCGTCTCCTCACGGGGGTCGGGTTCGTGGGCCTGGCGATCGCCTTCGTGCTCGTCTGGTGGCAACGCGAGAACGCGCCGCTGATCATCGCCGCCTATGCGCTGATGATCGTCGGGTTCCTCTGCTTCAACATGGGGCTCCAGACGATCGGCAAGTTCGTCAGCAACGAGCGGAAGAAGCGTCCGGACGAGCAGATCGACAAGGTGCTGACACGGCTGAACGATCGCTACACCGCGATCCACTACGCCCGGCTCGGCAAGCGCACGGTCGATCACCTGATCGTCCATACCAGCGGCGTCCTCGTCCTGACCCTCCGCGAGGTCACCGGCAAGGTGATCGTCAACGGGCGGAGCTGGCGTAAGGGCGGCAATCCGCTCGGTCGGCTGATGAATTACAGCGCCCCGCAACTCGGAAATCCGTCCGGCGACAACGACGCTGCGGTGGAGACGGTGCGCGAGACGCTGCGCGAAGCGGGCCTGCCCGAGCATGTCGAGGGGGCGATCGTTTTCACTAACTCGCTCGCCGAGGTGAGCGGGGAATCGCCGATCGATGTGGTGGGCATCGATGGCCTACTGGAACTGGTGCGCGATGTGGCGAACGCGGAGGCCGCGACGCCGCTGAACTCGCGCGAACGCCAGGCGGTCGTCGCGGCCCTCTCGCAGGGCGCGGAGCTGGAGCAACCGGCCCCACGCCTGGAACGCCGGAAGCGCACGGCGGCCTGAACGCCCCCCCAACCGCCGATCGCTGGCCCCATTGTTCCCATTTCTTTGGTAAGCTAACAATCATGAGCAGCGCACCGACACAGACAACCAACGCCACGCCACACGCCCCCTGGCCGATCCTCGGGCAGGAACGCGCGGTCGATCTCCTGCAAGGGGCGATCGCGCGCGGGTCGGTCGGCCACGCCTACCTCTTCGCCGGACCGGAAGGGAGCGGGCGGAGCACCCTCGCGCGGCTCTTCGCCCAGACCCTGAGCTGCGAGACACCGCGCGCCGATGGCGGTGTGCCGGTCGCTCCCTGCGGCATCTGCCGGGCCTGCCGCAAGATCGCGCGCGCGACGCACCCGGACGTGCGGACCGTGAGCCTGGCGACCCAGGCGCTCGAGAGCAGCACCGCGAAGCGCGAATCGAAGAACACCTCGCTCAGCATCGAGACGGTCCGCACGCTGGCGAGCGACCTGAGCCTGCGACCCCTCGAAGGACGTTGGCGGGTGGCGATCGTCGAGGACGCCGAGACGATGCAGGAGCCGGCCGCCAACGCCTTCCTGAAAACGCTGGAGGAGCCGCCCTCCTTCGCGGTCATCATCCTGATCGTGCCGGAACTCGGCGCGGTACTGCCGACAATCCGCTCGCGCTGCCAGGTCGTGGAGGTGCGCCCTGTGCCACGCGCGACGCTGGCGACGGCGCTGGTGGGGCAGCACGGCGCGACCGCCTCCGGGGCGGAGACGCTGGTGGCCCTCGCGCGCGGGCGCGCGGGCTGGGCGATCGAGGCCGCCGGACGCGCGGACTTCTTCGCCGAGCGGCGCGGGGCCTTCGAGACGATGCTGGGGCTCTTGCAGGGGCCGGCGCTCGAATTCTTCCCGCTCGTCGATCGCCTGACCGATCGCTTCCGCAAGGGGCGGCGCGACGAGGTCTACGCCGAGCTGGATAGCTGGCTCGGCCTCTGGCGCGATCTCCTGCTGATCCGCAGCGGGTGCGCCGAGTTCATCCTGAACGTCGATTACCTGGATCAACTCCGCCCGCTCGCGGCCCGTTTCCCGCTGCCGTGGCTGCGCGAGGCGGCGAGCGCCACGAGCGATGCCCTGCGCCAACTCGATCAGAATGTTGCGCCGCGCCTGGCTCTGGAGGCGCTGGTCTTACGCTGGCAAGAACAGCCCTAGCGTCGGGCGGGCGGGAACGACGGCAGGCGCGCAGATCGCGCCGCCGCTCCCGAAACCCGACGCGGGGCGTGGAAGGAATAGAGAGATGTCGGATTCGTGCAGCGTTGATGGTGGGTGCAGCACCTGTTCATTCGGGCAGCGTCTCGCCACGTTGAATGATGCGAATGGCGAGGAATGGCCGGTCGTGCTGGTCCGCTTCCGCGAAACCAGCCGGACCCGTTTCTTCGCGCCCGGCCCGATCCCCGCGCGCGTCGATGATTGGGTCATCGTGGAGACGAGCAAGGGCGAAGAGGCGGGCAAGGTCATCGCCACCGACCAACAGGTGCGCGCGGCGGTCTTCGCGGGGCCGCTGAAGCCGATCCGCCGCATCGCCGAGCCGCACGAGGTGACGCTGGTGCAGCGGCTCGAGGGCGAGGCGAAGGTGGCGATGCGCGCCTTCCGCGACCAGATCGTCAACCACAAACTCACGATGAAGCCGATCCGCGCCGAATTCAGCTTCGACGCCAAGCGCCTGACCTTCTACTACGCGGCGGAGGATCGGATCGACTTCCGCGAACTCGTCAAGGATCTCGCCAAGCACTTCGGCGTGCGGATCGATCTGCGCCAGGTCGGCGCGCGCGACGAGGCCCGCCTGATCGGCGGCGTCGGGAAGTGCGGGCGCTCGCTCTGCTGCTCCAGCTGGCTCCAGACCTATCCCTCGGTCACGGTCAAGCAGGCGAAGGAGCAGGATCTGCCGCTGAACCCGACGAAGATCTCCGGGGTCTGCGGGCGGCTCCTCTGCTGCCTCAGCTACGAGAACGAGCAATACACGCAGATGAAGCGCGCCTTGCCACGCCTCGGGCAGTTCGTCCCGACCCCGCAGGGCGTCGGCAAGGTCATCGGCATCCAGACGCTGAAGGGGCGCGTCGTCACCTACATCGAGGGGACCGGCGTGGCCGACTTCGCCGCCGACGAGCTGGGCGCGGCGCTGCCACCCGTGCGCCAGAACGCGCCCCCACGCGAGGAGCACTCGGCAGCAGAAGCCCCGCCCCGTCGCCCGCGCGTCGAGGCGAGCCCCCGCCCGGAACCGGTGGTCCCGGTGGTCCTGGTGGCCCCTGCGCCGCCGGAAATGCTGGCCGAGATCGAGCCGCCGGAGGCAGGCGAAGAGGGGGAGCGCCCGAAGCGCTCGCGCCGACGTTCGCGGCGCGGCGGACGGCGGGGCGGTGGTGCCGGTGGCGGTACGCCCGAGCCAACGGAAGGCTAACCACCGACGCACAGCGCCAGGGGAGAGCGGACCAGATGCCCTTCGAGATCCAGATCGCGGTGGCGAAGACCCACAAATACGCGACCCGCGAGAGCGGCGACACGGTTGAATTACTCGAACGCCCGAGTGGCGGCATGTCGGTCGTGCTGGTCGATGGACAGGGGCACGGGCAGGCGGCCAAGACCCTCAGCCTGCTCGTCAGCGCCAAGGCGGTGGCCTTGCTGAAGGATGGCGCGCGGGACGGCGCGGTGGCGCGCGTCGTCCACGACTATCTGCATACCTTTCGCCAGGGGCGCGTCTCGGCCACGCTGGAGATACTCTCGGTCGATCTCGTCTCCAAGACGGTCATCAGCAGCCGCAACAGCGCCACCCCGCTCCTCCTCGGACACGGCGAGCACTTCGAGATGCGCGCCTCATCATCGGGTTCGATCGGCATCCGCCGCCACACGAAGCCGATGATCGACCAGTTCGACGCGGAGCCGGGACTGCGCGTGGCGATCTTCTCGGACGGGATCATCCACGCGGGGGAACGCTACCGCCGCCCGTTCGACCCGCTCGCGTTCGCCACGGCGCAACTGCGCGAGACGAGCAGCGCGCGCGAACTGGCCGACGCCCTGCTGGCGGCGGCGCTGGCGGCGGATCAGGGGCGCCCGGAGGACGACATGACGGTCGTGGCGCTGACACTCGGCGCGCGCGGCGAATACCCGCCGGTACGCCGCATGGAGGTCGTGGTCCCGCTACTCTGAGTATGGTGAGGGGGGGAAACGATGGGCGAGGCCAGGGACGAAGCCAACGCCGCCCCACCGGCGTGGGCGCGGCGAGACGATGTACAGCCGAGCGGCTGGCAACAGGGCGATGCGGCGGGTCCGCGCCTGACGATCGTCGGGCCATGCGCGGCGGGGAAGACGACACTCGTCGCCAATCTGCGCGCGCGCGGCCTGGATGCGCACGCGGTGGCGCAGGAGCACTCCGGCGTATCCTATCTCTGGCAGCTCGCGGAGCCGGACCTGCTGATCTTCCTCGATGTCGACCTCCCCACCACCGCCGCGCGCCGTCGCCGCGAGTGGCCTGCCAGCCTCTACGAGACGCAGCAGGGCCGCCTCGCCCACGCGCGCGCCCACGCCGATCTCTATCTCGACGGGAGCACGCTGACCCCGGAGGAGATCGCCGGGCGGGTCGCCGACTTCGCGGCGAGCAGCCAGCCGAGGAAGGAGTCGTGAGCGCCGGGTCGGCCCGCGACGACGCCCCGCTGATCCTGACCCTCGCGCTCGACCCGGCGGCACAGGATCGCCTCGACCGGTTGCGCGCGGCCCACTTCCCCGCCGCGCGCAACTATCTGCGCGCGCATCTGACCCTCTTCCACCACCTCCCCGCCACGCAGGAGGCGGCGATCCGCGCCGATCTGGCTGCGGCGAGCGTGGCGCACGATCCGCTGACGCTGCGCGCCACGGAGGTTCGCTTCTTCGGGCAGGGGGTGGCATACGGCTTTGTGGCCCCGGAACTGGTCGCGCTGCGCGACGATCTGGCCCGACGGTGGTGGCCCGACCTGACCGAGCAGGATCGCCGCCCCCTCCGCCCGCACATCACCGTGCAAAACAAAGTCCCCGCCACGCAGGCGCGGGCGCTCTACGACGTGCTGCGCGCGGACTTCACGCCGTTCGCCATCACCGGAACGGGCTTGCTGCTGTGGCGCTATCGCGGCGGGCCGTGGGAGGCGGCGGGGGCGTTCCCTTTCGCGGAGGCAGGGGACGAGTAATACGACTCAGGTAGCGGCAGGGGCGGTGGTATCGGCCCCTGTCGCGCTGCCGCGTGGCGTGCTCGCCGGTCGGCCCAGCAGATAACCCTGCACGAAGTCCGCGCCGTGCGCCTGGACCCAGGCCAACTCTTCCGCCGTCTCGATCTCTTCGGCGACCGTTTGCAAGCCGAGTTCGCGCGCCGTCTCTAGGATCTTCCGCGCGATCAGCGCTTTATAGGGATCGGCATGGACACCCCGGATCAGCTCGATGTCGAGCTTCAGGAAGTCGGGGCGGAGCTGGTGCAGCAGATTCAGGGAGGAGTACCCCGACCCGAAATCGTCCAGGGCGATCCGAAAACCGGCGCTGCGGTAGAAGGTCAGGATCTTCAGAAGGTGTCTGGCATCTTGCGCGCGGTCGGACTCGATGACCTCGAAGACGATCTGCTCGCGCGAGAAACCGGTGGCGTCGATCGCGGCGACGGTGGTGCGGAGGCAGAAGGTGGGATCGTAGATCGCGGTCGGATTGAAGTTGATGAAGAGGTGCCCGGTCAGATTGTTGCGGGCGGCATCGTGGATAGCGGTACGACGCGCGAGCAGATCGAGCTGAAAAAGCATCCCTGCGTCGCGGGCAGCACCGAAGAGCCGCCCGGGGGGTATGAGCGCGCCAACAGGATCGAGGCCGCGCAGCAAGGCTTCGTGCGCGAAGGGTCGGGTCGGATCGGCGGCGTGGACGATCGGCTGAAAGTGGCTGGTGACGCGCTCCTCCTGAATCAGATCGAGCAGCCAACCGGACTGGACCAGGCCGATGAAACGCTTGAGGGACGTCACACGCGCGAAGTCGGTGAGACACGGAAGGTCGGGCACGATCGTGAAGAGCGATTGCGTATCCTGTAGTTCCTCTCCACCCAGCACCGCTTCCAATTGCGCTATCAGCGGGACGAGCTGTCCGGCGGCGAGGGTCACGAGCACGCCCTGTCGATCGTCCAGGCGTTCGCAGACGATGCCCGTCTGCTGCATGGCGCTCAGCGCCTTACCGAGGGTGTGGCCGAGCGGGAACCAGAGGTAGAGCCAGCCACTATCGGGGATCTTCGACGGCAATTGCTCGCAATGCGCGCAGGGCGCGGTCGTGGTGGTGACCGGTAGCTGAACATGAACCACTCGCGCTCTCCCATTGCTCGATCATCGCGCACTGGCGCACCAGCGCGGCCCGGCAGGTGGCGGCTACGGCCACTCGTACATGATTGTTATAGCGGTACAGCAATTTTTGGACCAGAGACGGCGGTCCAGCGGCTTATGGGAAGCAGATGGTCCTATCCCCATCGCCACACGGCGGCATCAGTCGATGTAGCCGAGGGCGACCAGGGCGAAACCGAAGAACGGGGTGCTGAGGAAGAAGACGGTCAGGCCGGTCGCGACGGCGGCGGCGATGCGACCGCGCGGCCCATCCAGCGGGACATTCAGCGCCAACGCCGCGAGGCCGAACGCGACCAGCGCCGCCAGCACGAGGAATGCGCGTCGCCACGTCTCTACGCGCCATCCTTCCGGCGACCACGCGGGGCGCAAGGAGGTGAGCGCGGCGGGGCTCATATCGAGACTTGCGCCATCGACGACTGCATATGGCGGGAAGCCGGCGCGGCACGCGGTCGTGCGCTCGCCGTAGGTGGCGGTGCAGGTGGCGAAGGCCCAGCGCCCCGCGCCGGGGCGGGGCAGCGTGACGGCGAGCGGCGTCGCCCCGACGGTCGCGCGGCAGGTGGTGCCGAGGGGATCGCGCGACCCCTCGGCGCAGGCGAGGCCGTTGCGGGGGAGGATCGTCGTGGAAGCACCGCCGCCGGTGTCTTGCACCTGAATGCCGCGAAAGGCGTTGTCCGTATGGGGCGGCGCGAAGTAGAACGCGCCGCCGAGGCCGAGCGCGACCAGTCCGAGCACGAGCCCGCCGACGAGCGCGGTGACGAGACGCAGGCGATCCATCGCAGCCTTCCTCTGCGCGCACCGTTATCAACGGTAGAACACCAGGTGTGGGAACGCTGGTCGCATCGAGATATCAAAGGCTTACGACGCCGACGTCGGGATTGTCGGGTGGCGGGGAAAGGATGGGGGCAGGGGTGTCCCCGCCCCCGTTCTGACTCAGCTCACCGGGGTCGTCGCGCGCACCGGCGTGTCGCGAAAGCGGTTCGTGATCGGCAGGCGCCGGTCACGACCGAAGGCCCGGTTGGTGATCTTGATGCCGGGCGCGGCCTGTCGGCGCTTGTACTCGCTCAGATCGACGAGCCGGATGATCCGCGCCACCAGTTCCGGGTCGTTGCCGTCCGCGACGATCTCGGCAACGCTGCGGTCGTCCTCCACGTACGCCTTGAGGATCGGATCGAGCACCTCGTAGGGGGGGAGCGAGTCGGTATCGACCTGATCGGGGCGCAACTCGGCGGAAGGGGGTTTCTGGATCGTGTTCGGGGGGATCACCGCGCCACCATTCTCGTTGCGCCAGCGGGAGAGCGCGAAGACCAGCAGCTTCGGCACATCCTTGATCACCGCGAAGCCCCCGGCCATGTCGCCGTAGATCGTGGCGTAGCCGACCGACATCTCGCTCTTGTTGCCGGTGGTGAGGACGATCGAGCCGAACTTGTTGGAGAGGGCCATCACGATATTGCCCCGGATGCGCGACTGGAGGTTCTCCTCCGCCAGCCCGAATGTGGTCCCCGCGAACGCCTCGCTCAACAGCTCCAGCGCCGCAGCGTGCATCCCCTCGATCGGGATCGTCAGGTACGTGATCCCCAGGCGTTCGGCGAGATCGCGCGCATCGTCTTGCGAGCCGCCCGAGGAATAGCGCGACGGCATCGAGACGCCGGTGACGGCATGGGCTCCGAGCGCATCGACGGCGATCGCCGCGACCAGCGCCGAGTCGATGCCGCCCGAGAGGGCGATGACGACGCGCTCGAAGCCATTCTTCCGAACGTAGTCGCGCGTGCCGAGGACGAGTGCGCCATAGACCTCGGCGAGCGGCGGCAGCGGCACGACGATCGACTCGCCGGGGAGCGGGGCCGGATCGGCGACGCGTGGCGGGAAGGCTGCGAGCGGGATGGTCGGCACATCCTCCGGCGGCAGGTCGCGCAACAGGCGCTCCTTGCGCCGCAAGGGGTCGCGCAGGCGGTCGCGCAGGACGGAGCCGAGGTCGAGATCGGCGATCAGCAGGTGCTCGCTGAAAAGGGGCGCGCGCGCGACGGGCTGGCCGTCGGGGTCGAAGATCACGCTGCCGCCATCGAAGACCAGTTCGTCCTGGCCGCCGACGAGATTGACGTAGGCGACGAAGAGATCGTTGTCGGCGGCGCGGGTCGCCAGCATCCGCTCGCGTGCCTGCCACTTGTGCTGGCTGTACGGCGAGGCGTTGATGTTGATGATCAGCCGCGCCCCCGCGAGGCCCTGCAATGTCGCGGGGCCGACCGGATACCAGATATCCTCGCAGATCGTGATTCCGACCGGCACCTCACCGAAGCGGAAGACCGGCGCGGTATCCCCAGCCAGGAAGTAGCGGTCCTCGTCGAAGACGCCGTAATTCGGCAGATAACGCTTGTGGTAAGTGCCCACCCACTCGCCATCGGCCAGCACCGCCGCCGCGTTGTAGATGTCCTCCGCCACATCCACGAAGCCGACGATCGCGACGATCCCCTGCGTGTGCGCGGCGATCTCGCGCAGGCAACGCAGATTCTCCGAGAGGAACGACGGTTTTAGCAGGAGGTCTTCCGGGGGGTAGCCGGTGATGGCCAGTTCCGGGAAGGCGACGACGTGCGCACCAGCGGCACGCGCCTCCGCGATCCGCGCGATGATCCGCGCGGTGTTGCCGGGCAAATCGCCGACCGTCTGATTGAGCTGGGCCAGGGCCACGCGCAGGACGTTGCCGGAAAAGTCCATCTTCCCTCTCCCCACACCAGCGCACGCCACCCGCGCGACTTGGTGTAACAATTACACGATCGGAGTATAGCACAGCCTCAGACCTTTGCGGCGACGGTAGCCGATCGGGGACGTGGGTGCAAGGTGCCCTATATAACACAGCACAGAATCGGCCCTCTCCATCTACTATTGACTACCTGATGCTGATTACTGCTGGACACACAGAAGCCGCCCTCTCGGGCGGCTTCTGTGCTGTGGGAAGGGTGGGGGAGGAGAAGTAGACATTGTTGGGTGATCGCGGCGCGCAATCTACGCTGTCTGCGTCCTCGGTGACGTCGCGCACCTCGTGTTCCGCGTCCGCCTTACCTATAGAGAGAATACAGGCAATCCGCATGGATGTCAACGATCAATCTGCCACTATTCTGAATCGTTTTTTGTGCAAAAAACACAAGTGTGTAACTCGGGGCCGGATAGCAGGGAGGGGGCAACAGTTGCCCCCTCCCGTCGGTATCGCGATCGTTGGCGCGGCGCTCAGTAGAGTTCGAGGTAGCGATCGCGCTCCCACTGGCTGACGTGGCGCCGGAACGCGGCCCACTCCTGCTTCTGTGCCATCGCCAGGTGCCGGACGATGTAGGGGCCGAGCGCGTCGCAGACGACCGTGTCCTGCTGCAACTCCGTGATCGCCTCGCCGAGCGTGGTCGGCAGGTTCTCGACGTTGCGCCGGATCAGGTCGTCCTCGGTGAGGTAGTAGAGATTCTCCTCCACCGGCTCCAGCAAGGGCAGGTCGCGCTCGATCCCATCGAGCCCGGCGGCGAGCATCGCCGCGAAGGTCAGGTAGGGGTTGCACGACGGGTCGGGGCAGCGCAGCTCCACCCGCGTCGATTGGCGCTTGTGCGCGCGGACGGCGGGCACGCGGATCAGCGCGGAGCGGTTGGAATTAGCCCAGCTGACGTAGACCGGGGCCTCGGAGCCGGGGATGAGTCGCCGGTAGGAGTTGATCAGCGGCGCGAAGACCGCCGACATCCCGCGCGCGTGGTGCAGCAGCCCGGCCATGAACTGGCGCGCGACCGGCGACAGGCCGTACGGATCGGCGGCGTCGGCGAAGGCGTTCGCCCCGCTATCGAGGTGGTAGAGGCTGAGGTGCGTGTGCATCCCCGAACCGTTCCACTCCTCCATCGGCTTCGGCATGAAGGTGGCGTGCAGGCCGTGCCGTTGCGCGATCGCCTTGAGGGTGTACTTGAAGGTGATGACCTGATCGGCGGTTCGCAGGGCGTCGGCGTAGCGGAAGTCGATCTCGTGCTGCCCGACCGCCCCTTCGTGGTGCGCCTGCTCGACGACGATCCCCATCTCGGTCAGCGCGAGGATCATATCCTTGCGGACGTCCGAGGCGAGCCCGGTGGAGACATCGAAGTAGCCGGAACGGTCGTGCGGCAGGGGGGAGATCTGATCGCCATCCTTGCGGAAGAGGAAGAATTCGATCTCCGGGCCGATGTGATAGCCGTAACCGAGCTTCGCCAGTCGCGCCAGTTGGCGCTTCAGCGTGCCGCGCGGATCGCCGGGGAAGGGATCGCCGTTCGGCGTGTAGACATCGCAGATCAGGCGCGCGGTCGAGTGGACCCCCTTCTCCCAGGGGATGATCGCGAACGTGGAGCGGTCCGGCAGGAGGAACATGTCGCTCTCTGCGGCGCGCGCGAAGCCATCGATCGCCGAGCCGTCGAACCAGACCCCGTTCGTCAACGCATCTTCGAGTTCGTAGATGGGCATCGTCACGCTCTTCACGATGCCCATCACATCGGTGAACTGCATGTTGACGAAATCGACCCGCTCCTCATGCGCCCGCGCGAGCACATCGGCGACACTCGGATCGCCTTTTCCCTCTCGTTTGGCCGCCCCCACCGCCATGCGGTCCTCCTTACCTCGTCGCCGTCATTTTCGCGCGCCGTCTCGTCATCCGGCGCACCCGCGCCACGCGCGGGGCAGTGTTGTCACGAATGGCGCTGCGATCCCGAGCGGGGCCGCGCGCGATCGGTCATTCCTCGGGGCTCGGCAGCCGATAGAGGAGCGCGGCGAGATGCATCGCCAGTTGCTGCGCCGGGTCGAGCGGCGAGCGCCCGCAGATCTCCTCGATCCGCCGGAGTCGGTAGGTGAGCGTGTTGCGGTGGATCGCCAGCTCCGTCGCCGCTGCACCGGCGGCCCCCCCCTGTCGCAGATAGGCGAGCAGGGTGGGGAGCAGCTCGCCGCCATAGCGCGTGTCGTGCTCCGGGAGATCGCCGAGCACCCCGGCCACGAAGCGCCCGGCCTCGGGCGTCCCCCAGAGGGGATAGAGCAGCCCGTATGGGCCGAGATCGTCGACCACGTTCCAATCGGCGAAGACGCCCTGCCGACCGTTGCTCCGCAGCACGGCGAGCGCGAAACGCACCTGGCGCTGCGCCTCCGGCAGGCGCGCCACGTCATCGACCGGCGCGCTGAGCGCAACCGCGACCTCGCCGTGCAGCCCCGCGCCGGCCAGCCCCGCGCGCAACGCCTGCGCCACGCGCGGCAATGCCTCCGGGCGGGCGGTGTGGATCAGGCCGACGACCCGCCCGCCCACCTCGTCGGTGAACTCGTCGTATTCGGCGTGCGGGGCGATCCGCGCGGTCAGCGTGCGGCGGGCGGTCAGCACGGCCCGCTCCGTCTCCGCCCCCTCGCCGCGCGGGGTGAGCGCGACGACCGCGAAGGCAGTCTCCAGTTCCAGGCCGAGCATGTCGACCCGATCCGCCCGCTCGTCGAGCGTCAGCGCGGGGCTGAGCAATTCCGCGACGAGCGCGGCCCGGCGCGCCGGGGCGAGCCGACTCCGCGTGCGGCGCGTCTGGGCGATCGCGAGCGCGCAAGCCCCCGCGACGCGCGATACCAGCAGCCGATCCGCCTCGTCGAGCGAGCCGCGCGAGCCGCAGATCGCCAGCCAGCCGCGCGTCGTGCCATCGAGCGGCGCGAGCAGCCATTCGATCCCCTGGAGCGGGTCGGGCTGCGGGGCCGGGGCGGTCTCGATCCCCAGCGGTAGGGTCGGCGGGCGGGACGGCACCGTCTCCCCCGGCGGGGCGGAGGATTCCTGCACCCGTCCGCGCTCATCGAGGAGGAGGAGGGGACGCCCCCCCTGCGCGACACCGATCCGCATCAACTCCGGCACCCCGCGCCCCCGCAGGGTCGCCTCGGTGAGCGCGCGGTCGATCTCGCTGACGCGGCGATAGAGGCGCGAGCGACGCTCGTTGATCAGCCGCGTCAGCACCAGTTCGAGATCGGGCGTGACGCCGCCGCGCGCACGCAGCAGATCGAGATCGTCGATGGCGACGCCCAACGTCTCGTCCGGGTCGATCACCAGCGCCGCGACCCCGCGCCGCCGCAACTCGTGGAGCGCGCCGGGCAGGAAGGGGCGGACCTCGGACAGGATCTGCGCGGGGAGCAGCACGATCGCCCCGGACTCGACGTGGGGCAGCATCGGCGGCGTCGCGCGCATCGTCACCGGCCAGCTTAGGGTGCGCTCCGGGTGGAGGAGCGCCGCCTCACGCTCGGCGGTCGGGGTGGCGATCAACGCCGTCGCGTAGAGGGGGCTCTCCGACCAGCGCAGGAGATCGCGCAGGACGATGTTCATATAGCCTCGCGCGCCACGACAGTCAGGTATGTGCTCATCGGCCTCCTACCTCGCTCGTGACAGCCATCAAGAGGACTAGCCAGGCGTTAACTATCGAGAAGACTGAATCGGGCTTATATCAGCGACCTACCGAGCGAGCCAGGGCGGGCAGCGAGAGCGTCCTAATTACCGCGCCGGACAACGGCCGATGGGTCGGCAACGTGAAACGGCGTAGGGGACGGAGGGCCACTCGCTACGGGCACCGGGCCGAACACCGCCGCTGGCCCGCGACGCTCACTCCGCGAGCGCCTGCTCCTGGGCGCTCGGCTCGCCATCGGCCTGTGGCGGCAGATAGCGCAGCGACTTCTTATCGACGACCCGGTCGGTGAAGAGGATGCCATCGAGATGATCGATCTCGTGTTGCAACACCCGCGCGACCATCCCCTCGGCACGGATACGGACCTCGCGGAAATCGAGGTCGCGCGCCTTGACGACCACGCGCGCCGCGCGCGGCACATCGCCCACCCAATGGGGGATGCTGAGGCACCCTTCGGAGGGTTCCGACTGCTTCCCGGTCATCTTGATGATCTCCGGGTTGAGCAGGATCAGCGACGCCCCCGGCTCGCCCTCTTCGATGTAATCATCCGGGACATCGACGGTGATCAGCCGCAGCAGCACCCCGACCTGTGGTGCGGCGAGGCCGACGCCGGGGGCCTCGAGCATCGTCTCGTACATGTCCTCCGCGAGACGTCGGATCGTCTCATCGACGCGCTTGATCTTGACCGCCTTCTGCCGCAAGCGCGGATCGCCTTCGGTGATAATCTCCAGGAGTCCCATCGCTATTCTTCCGCTTCCCACTCTCGCGCCGTTGTGCCAATTGCTCTACGCGGCACAACGCGCGACCGCCCACGCGCGCGGGTAGACCCCGCCGCACGCTCTTTTCCTACGTCAACAGCGAGCAGTATAGCACATCGCCCGAATGGACGGCGTGCACAAGGGCGAGATAGGCGGTGACGTTGTGCGAGTTGCCTGATCGGCGGTCAGGCCAGGGGTGCGGGGGCCTCCGACGTGGCGAAGCGGACCGGGGAAAACGGGGCCAGGTCATGGGCAAAATCGTCCCCGACGAGCGCCGCCGCGAGGTGCCGCCCAATCAGCGGGCCGAGGGTCACGCCGCTGTGCGTCACGCCGACGTAGGCGTTGGCGAAACCGGGGACGCGCCCGATGACCGAGACGCCATCGCGCGGGATCGGGCGGACGCCGATCCGCGCGGCGACGATCCCCGCCGCCACGACGGACGGGTAGGCCCGCGCCGTCCGCTCCAGCGCCTCGGCGCAGGCGGCGGGCACCGGATCGAGCGGCGTATCGGCGGCGATGGTGCGGTCGAGATCCTCCGCGTGGGCGAGGACGAGGCCGCCGCCCGGATCGGGGCGGAAGGTGATGTTGTCGGCATGGCAGACGAGGCGGGACGGCGGGGCCAGCGGGCCGGTCACCGCGAGCAGGCCCGGCAGACGCTCCAGCGGCAAGTCCCAGCCGAGCAACGCCGCGACCGTGTCGGCGCGCGGCCCGGCGCAGTTGACCAGCGCCGTCGCGTGCAGGCGCTCGCCATCCACCAGCGTCACGCCGGTCACCTGTCCGCCGGCGTGATCGACCGCCGCGACCGCCGCCCGCGCGCGAACGAGCAGGCCGCGCGCCTCGGCACGGGCCAGCACCCCGCGGATCAACGCCGGGACATCGACCCACCCCTCGGACAGGGTGTACCAGACCTCCGGCACGACCGCCGGATCGAGGCGCAGGCCGGGCTCCAACTCGCGCATCGCCCGTTCCGGCGCGATCGCCTCCGAGCGGTAGGCCCAGGAATCCTGGCGTGCGGCGTCGCGCCGCTGCTCCGCCTGTCCGGCGGCGGTCAGCGCCCAACTCAGGCCGCCGACCGGGTGATACCAGGGCGCGGCGGCGAACTCCACCGCGAGCGCCGCGTGCTCGGCCATCCCCGCGACGTTCAGATCGTGATACGCGCGCGGGTGCTTGTGGGCCGAATTGAGCCACGCGAAGCTGGAGGCGCTGGTGCCGCGTCCCGGCTCCCCGGCGTCGAGCAGAACGGTGGGCACACCCGCCTCGGTCAGCCGGTACGCGGTCGCCGCACCGACGATCCCGCCACCGACGACGATCACGCGCGCTGTTGCTGTCATCGTTACCCCCGATCCCGCCGACCGCCACTAGAGAACGCCAGCCCCCTGGGACTTTTAGGCTATAGATTGATCGTACGTCATGTGGAGAAATAGACTACAAGGTACCGCGCTCGCGCGTTGTCCCAGCGTACCCATTGTAACGAACCGAGCGGATCGCACAAGCCCGCCGCAGCCCCGCAACAGCCGAGACGCTTATGTACAGGCGGCGCAAGAGCGCCGGGAAGGAGCGGGGTATGGCTCGTGGCGCACGTATCGCCCTCACGTTTCTGATCATCGTCGGCGGATTCCTGGCGCTCTTTCCGCTCGTCCCGCCGGGCGCTGCCGCGCTCGATACCGGCTTTCAGGACGAGCTCGTGACCGCACTCGCCGGGCCGACCGCGCTCGCCTTCACCCCGGATGGGCGGATGCTCGCCACCACTCAGCTGGGGCAGCTACGCGTCTACACGGGCGGCGCGCTCCTCGCCGCGCCCGCGCTCGATCTCGCCGCGCGCGGCAACTTCTGCTCGAACTCCGAGCGCGGCCTGCTCGGGGTCGCCGTCGATCCAAACTTCGCCACCAATGGTTTCATCTATCTCTACTACACCGTGCAGCGTGGCAGTTCGTGCAGCGCCACGCCGGTCCCGGCCAACCGCGTCACCCGCTGGATCCTGGGCGACGACAACCGCGCGAGCGGCGAGGTCGTCCTGATCGACAACATCCCCTCCCCCGCCGGCAACCACAACGGCGGCGATCTCAACTTCGGGAAGGATGGTTTGCTGTACATCAGCGTCGGCGATGGCGGCAGCACGCCGCTGACCGCGCGCCAGCTCTCCGCACTCACCGGCAAGATCCTGCGGATCGCGCCTAATGGCGACATCCCGGCCAGTAATCCTTACCGGGGCGCGGATAGCGTGCGCTGCAACGGGGCCGGGGGGACCGCCGACACCACGAAGAAATGCCAGGAGATCTACGCCTCCGGCCTCCGCAACCCCTTCCGCATGGCGTTCGACCCGAACGCGTTCGGCACGCGCTTCTTCATCAACGATGTCGGGCAGGATACCTGGGAGGAAATCGACCAGGGGCAGGCCGGGGCGGACTACGGCTGGAATGTGCGCGAGGGGCATTGTGCCAACGGCTCGACGACCAACTGCGGCGCGCCGCCGACAGGGATGACCAACCCACTCCACGATTACGGGCGCGACACCGGCTGCAAGTCGATCACCGGGGGGGCGTTCGTCCCCAACGGCCTCTGGCCCGCCGCCTACGACAACACCTACCTCTTCGCCGATTACGTCTGCGGCAAGATCTTCACCCTGCGCGAGACGGCCCCCGGCACCTGGACGCGCGGCGACTTCACGAGCGGCCTGGGCGGCAGCAGCGCCGTCCACCTCCGTTTCGGGCCGTGGGCCGGGCCGGGCGGCGCGACACAGGCGCTCTACTACACGAGCTACGCCGGTGGCGGGCAGATCCGGCGCATCGGCCACAGCGGCGCGGTCGATCGCGCGCCGACTGCCAGGCTCACCGCCGCACCGCGCGCCGGACAGCTCCCCCTGCGCGTCGCGTTCGACGGTCGCGCGAGCGCCGATCCCGATCTCGGCGATACGCTGACCTGGGAATGGGATTTTGGCGATGGCGCGACCGCGACGACGACAGTGCCGCAGATCAGCCACCCCTACACGGTCGCCGCGACGCGCACGGCCACGCTGCGCGTGCGCGACAATCGCGGCGCGCTGTCCGAACCGGCCACCGTACCGATCGGGGCCGGGAACGACGCGCCGATGCCGATGATCGTCGCGCCCACGGCGGGCACGGCCTACGTGCCGGGGCAGGCGTATACCCTGACCGGCACCGCGACCGACCTGCAGGACGGCGCGCTCGCGGACGCTCGCCTCTCCTGGCAAATATTCTTGCACCACAATGAGCACACGCACCCGGTCCTCGGGCCGGTCGACGGCAACACCATCGCGTTCACCGCGCCCGTACACGATACGGGGCAGAACTGGTTAGAGATCCGCCTGACCGCGACCGACGCGCAGGGGATCGGCGCCACGACCATCAGGGCGCTCGCGCTCGGCAGGGTGAGTTTCAGCGATCTCGCGCCGTCCGATCCGGGGTATGCGGCGATCGGCGATCTGGCCGCGCAGGGGATCGTGCGCGGGTATGGGGACAGGCGCTTCGGGGCGGGCGACATCAGCCTGCGCGCGCAGATGGCCGCGCTGATCGTCCGCGCGCTCGGCTGGCAGAACGAGGCGGTGGGGAACCCCTTCCCCGATCGCGGCGCGGTCGATGCTGAGCTGTGGGCGGCGGTGGCGACGCTGAACGCGCGCGGCGTCGCGCGTGGCTACGAGGATGGCACCTACGACCCGACCGGCCCGGTGTTACACGTCCAGGTCGTCTCGTTCATCAGCCGCGCGATGGTCGCGGCGGGGCGCTGGGCGGCGGCGACCGAGGACGACCCCGCGCTCTATCCCAACGTGCAGATCGCCGCGAGCGACCGCCTCGACCTCGTCACCTACGTCCACAACGTCGGGGCGCTGCCGGATCGCCCGGCGAATGCGAACTGGGACGACTGGAATATCCCGGCGAGCCGCGGCTGGTTCGCGCGCGTCCTCGCCCGGGCGCTCGACGGACGGTGAGCAGAACGCACAATCAAGCGACGACGGGGGCGGATCCATCGATCCGCCCCCGTCTTCCCATCAGAATTATGTCGCCCTGAATAACCTGACCGGAGCGACCTGCCCACCCTGCTGTGGACCGATCCTATGCGACCTGGTAGCGCGCCAGAGCTTCCTCGTCCAATTCGACGCCGAGGCCCGGACCCTGCGGCACCGCGACCTGCCCATCGATGACCGGGAAGGTCTGGCGGGTGAGCGTCTGGCGGAGGGCCGAACCCTCGACGCAGTATTCGAGCCAGCCGGCATTTGGCAGGGCGGCGAGGAAGTGGAGCGAGGCGGCGAGGCTGATCCCGGTCTTGTACGAGTGGTTGACGCAGAGGCGCTGCTGCTCCGCCGCCAGGCGCCCGACCTGCATCGCCACGCTCGGCCCGCCGACCCGCGCCACGTCGGGCTGCACGACGTCGATCCCGGTGGCGAGGAGGGCCGCGAAGCCGCGCAGGGTCGTCTCCTGCTCCCCCGCCGCGATGCGGATCGGCGAGCGGGCGGCGAGGCGCGCGTAGCCGTCGAGATCGTCGGGGTGCAGCGGCTCCTCGAGCCAGAACGGGCGGAACTCGGCGAACTGTTCGGCGCGGCGGAGGGCGGTGCGGACGTCGTAGGCGAGCCCGGCGTCGATCATCAGTTCCGGGGCGTCGCCGAGGCCGCGCCGGGCCTCGCGGACAAGGGCGATGTCGGTCGCCTCGTCCTTGCCGAGCGGCCCCCAGCCGAACTTCGCGGCGGTGAAGCCCTGTGCGACGAGGCGACGGGCGATCTCCCCTGTCTGCGCGGGAGTATCGCCGAAGAGGATCGAGGCGTAGGCGCGGAGGTGGGTACGAAAGCCACCACCGAGCAGGCGATAGACCGGCTGCCCGGTTATCTTGCCCAGAAGATCCCAGAGGGCCATATCGACGCCGCTGATCGCCTGCTGCGCCGCCCCGCCCCGCCCGTAGAAATCCGCTCCCAGAGGCGGGCGATGTCGCGCGGATCCTCGCCGAGGACGCAGAGACGCAGGCCGCGCGCGATCGCGTGGGAGAGCGGGGCCTCGATGATCGCCTTCGCCACCGCCGGGGACGAATCGACCTCACCGATCCCGCTCACGCCCTCGTCGGTATGGACACGGACGACCAACGTATCCTGCGTGCCGTCGCAGCGCTCATCGATCTCCGGCAGGCGGAGCCAGATCGCCTCGACATCGGTGATCTTCACGGCGTCACTCTCCCTTTCCGGGTGCGCTCAGAGTCCGATCGCGTAGGCGTCGCGGCGGGGATCGGCCCCGCCGTGCAGGGCGCCAGAATCCGGGTCACGCCGGATGACGACGGCGCTGCCCCCGGCCTCCCACGGGCCGATGATCTCCAGCGCATGGCCGCGCGCCGCCAGCGCATCACGGGTCGCCTGCGGGAAGCGGTCTTCGAGGACCAGCACATCGTCGGTCCCGTGCGGCACGGTCGATTCGCCGCCGATCTGCCGGTGTCGCCAGCGGGGGGCCTCCGCCGCCTCCTGCGGGGTCATCCCGTGATCGAGGAGGGCGCTGAGGAGTTGCAGATTCGTCTGTACCTGGGTGTCGGCACCGGGGGTACCGAGGGCCAGGACCGGCTCGCCCCCGGCGAAGGCGAGGACCGGATTCATCGTGTGGCGGACCCGCTTGCCCGGTTCGAGCCGATCGGGGTGGGCCGGGTCGAGGTGCCAGTAGGTCATCCGGTTATTCAGCAGGATCCCGGTCTCCCCGGCGACGAGGCACGAGCCGAAGCTGGACTGGATGCTCTGTAACTGGCAGACGGCATTCCCCCACCGGTCGAAGACCGCGAAACAGGTCGTGTCCTCGTGTTGCTCGGCGCGTCGCTGCGGCGTGCCGCCAGGCGCGACCCCTGACGGGTCGTAGCGCCAGGCGTCGCCCGCGCGGACGTCGGTCGCCGCGCGGGCCGGATCGATCGCGGCGCGGCGGGCGGCGGCGTACTCCTTCGAGAGGAGCCCCGCCAGCGGGATGTCGGTCCACTCCGGGTCGGCGACGAACGCCTCGCGATCGGCGAAGGCCAGCTTCTTCGCCTCCACCATCAGGTGGATCGCGTCGGGGTCGAGCGGGTCGCACCCGGTGAAGTCGAACGCCTCGACCAGATTGAGTTCTTGCAGGAGGATGTGACCGCTCGAATTGGGCGGGGCCTCGTAGACGGTGTGGCCACGATAGGTCGTGGCGATCGGCTCCTGCCAGCGCGTGCGGTGCGCCGCGAGATCGTCGAGCGTCAGCATACCGCCCGCCTGGGCGATGCTGTCGGCGACCGCGCGCCCGATCGCGCCACCGTAGAGGGCGTCCCGACCCGCCGTCGCGAGGGTGGCGAGGGTGCGGGCGAGGTCGCGCTGGCGCAGGATCTCGCCCGCGCGCAGGGGCCGACCGTCGCGCCAGAAGATCGCGCGCGCGGTGGGGAACTGACCGAGGGCTGGAGCCTCGGCGGCGTACCCGGCCAGCTTGTGGGAGACGGGGAAGCCCCCATCGGCCAGCGCGATCGCCTCGGCGAAGAGGTCGGGCAGCGGCAGGGTGCCGTGGCGACCCCATGCCGCCAGCCAGCCATCGAGGATGCCGGGCACGGAGATGCTGCGCGGGCCGTGGAGGGGGATCCCTTCGGCGTAGGCGGCGCGGTCGGCGGCGGCGGGGGCCGCGCCGGTCGCGTTGACGACCTCGACCGTCCCGGCGTCGCGCCGCGCGATCATGATGAAGCCGTCGCCGCCGAGGCCGGACATATTCGGCTCGACGACGCCGAGCGCGGCGGCGGTCGCGATCGCGGCGTCGATCGCGTTGCCGCCCGCCGCCAGGACCGCGCTCCCCGCCCGCGCCGCCAGCGGGTGCCCGGCGACGACCATGCCGCGTCGGCCCAGCACGACCGGGCGATACGCCGTCCCCGTCAGCCCATGTGGTCCCACCATCGCGCCCCCCCTTCCGCTCGCTGTCCCTGTCGCTCGACCGCAGTCTACCACCGTGCGCGCACAGCGCGGGCAACCTGCGCGGCGTCGGGCAGCCGTCGGGCAATGTTCGCGTCGAAAGTCCTGAACAGCAATACCGGTCCCAACTGGCCACCATCACCCAGGCGGCGTCACCCGCCGTATCGACGACGGAGCGCCGCTGCCACTATCGCTCGGCCAGCAGGCGCGCGAGGGTCGCGGTCGCCACGTTGGAACCGCTGACGATCAGCACGAACGGGCCGGGCACGTCGGCGAGTCGCCCGAGTTGGAGCGCGGCCAGCCCGACCGCGCCGGAACCCTCCACGATGAGATGATGGCGATCGAGGAAGGTCAGCATCGCCGCGGCGATCGCCGTCTCGGGGACCGTCTCGACCCGCTCGATGTGTTGGCGCACCAGCGGGAAGGTGATCGACCCCGCCGCGATGTTCCCCGCCAGCCCGTCCGCGAGGGTCGGGTCGGAGGCGACCGGCACGATCGCGCCCGCCGCCAGCGACGCCGCCATCGCCGCCGACGCCCCCGATTGCACGCCGATCGTGCGCACGTCGGGCGCAAGGGTCCGCGCCACCACGCCGATCCCGGACGCCAGCCCGCCGCCGCCGACCGGCACGACGATCGTCCCGGCATCGGGCAAATCAAGCAGGATTTCGAGCGCCACCGTGCCCGCCCCGGCGATCACCGCCGGATCGTCGTAGGGGGAGACGAAGGTGAGGCCGCGCGCCGCCGCGATCCGGGGGGCCTCGGCCTCGGCCTCGTCGTAGTCCGCGCCGACCAGCAACGTCTCGACGCCCGTGCGCCGCAACCCCTCGACCTTGGCGGGCGAGGCGTTCTGCGGCACCACGATCGTCGCGGCGATCCCGGTCAGTCGCGCCGCCTCGGCCACGCCCAGGCCGTGGTTCCCCGCCGAACAGGTCAGCACGCCGCGCGCACGCGCCTCGTCGGACAGCGTCAGCAGGCGATTGATCGCGCCGCGCAACTTGAAGGAGCCGGTGCGCTGCTGGCCTTCCAGCTTCAGCCAGACCTCCACGCCCAGCTCCGCCGAGAGCGCCGCCGACCGTTCGAGCGGCGTCCGTAGCACATACGGCGCGATCCGCCGCGCGGCCAGCAACACGTCGCGGACAGTGGGCGAAAGAGTGGGCGAAGTGGGCCAGTGGGCCAGTGGGCCAGTGGCGCGAGGATGGTGACCGCCGTTGCCTACATCGATGCTATCGCCCACCGCACCCCTCCCATATCCTTCACTATTCGTCTGCTCACCCGTCCCATCGTCTCCCGATCACGTCTCCCCTCGCCTACCCGAACTACTCGCCCACTCGCCCACTCGCCCACTACCCAAAAAGCACATACTCCTTGAGGAAGCGATCGACCGCCGTCCAGAAGGTGGCGATCGTCTCGCGCTTGCGCCAGCCGTGCCCTTCACCCTCGTAGAGGTGGTACTCGTGCGGGACGCCGCTTCGTCGCAGCGCCGCCACGATCAGTTCGGCCTGGGCGGGCGGCACCACCGGATCGATCGCGCCCTGGAAGATCGCGATCGGGTCGCGGAGTTGGTCGGCGTGGTAGATCGGGGAGCGGTCGCGATAGCGGGCGCTCGTCTCCGGCAGCGGCCCCACCAGCGAATCGAGATAGCGCTCCTCGAACTTGTGGGTGTCGGTGGCGAGGGTGAAAAGGTTGGCGACGCCGTAGAGACAGAGCGCCGCCCGGAAGAGGCCGGGGTGGGTGACGAGGGTCTGCAAGACGGTGTAGCCGCCCGCGCTGCCGCCCATGATCACGAGGCGACCGGGATCGGCCAGCCCGGAGTCGGCGAGGAAGCGCGCGCCCGCCGCCGTATCCGCGATGTCCACGACGCCCCAACCTTCCCGCAGGGCGAGGAGGTAGTCGCGCCCGTAGCCGGTGCTGCCCCGGTGGTTGATCTCCAACACGGCGTAGCCGCGCGAGGCGAAGAACTGCGCGGCGGCGTTGTACGTTGCGGTCGTCGCGCTCGTCGGGCCGCCATGCACGCGAACGATCGCCGGGGGGAGGCCCGCGCTGACGTAGCGCTCGCTCGTCGGCGGGTAGAAGAGGCCGTGGACGACCATGCCATCGGCCTCCCAACTGACGGCGCGGGGCATCGCCAGCGCGGCGGGCGCGATCGTCTCTCCGGCGGCACGGGCGCGGACGCGCGTGGTGCCGGGTTGCAGCGCAACCGTCACCACGCGCAGCGGGATCACGGAGGACGAGGCGATGGCCGCGAGCATCATGCCGTCTGGTGTGATCGCAGGCTGCTCGATCCAGTTGTACTCGGCCAGGAGCGCGAGCGGGACACTTTTGCCGGTCGCGAGTTCGAGACCCCAGAGGCGACGGAAGCCCGCTTCGGTGCGGAGGTACAGCAGTCCGCCGTCGCCCACGAAGGCATAGGTCCGCATCCCCTGCGACCACGCCGCCTGCCCGATCTCGCCCGCGCCCTCGGTCAGCGCGCGGCTCGTCCCACTCGTCAAGTCGTGGAGATAGAGCTGACCCCAGCCGCTCGCGTCGGAGATGTAGGCGAGCGCGCGGCCATCGGGCGCAAACTCCGGCTGGAAGATCGCCGTATCGGCGTCCCCGGCGATCGTACGCACGTCGGACAGGGTCGGCAAGCCCCCATCCTGTACGGGCGGTTGCACAGTGGCGACGCGCAGACGGGTGCCATCCCACGGCATCTGCGGGTGATCCCACTCGATCCAGGCGAGCTGCGCGCCGTCCGGGCTCCAGCGCGGCTGCATGTAGAAGTCGGCCCCCTCGGCGACGATCTGGGGCCAGCACGCGCCCGCCGCATCGACGATCGCCAGCCGATCGACGCGGTCGACCGTGTGGACATAGAGGAGCCAGCGTCCATCGGGCGAGACGGTCGGCGCGGCGGCGTGGCCGAACGCTGGGGTGAGCGGCGTCGCCGCCCCGGCCGCGAGGGCTTGCCGGTAGAGCCGCCCCGAGGCCGCCTCCGCGAAGTAGACCATGCCCCCCGCGACGCCAAAATCGCCGCCGCCATAGCCGACGCGCGCCCGCACCGAGAGGCCGATCGTCAGGTCGCGCGGCGCGTCGTCGCCGGTCTGCGCGACGAGCACATTCTGATCGCCGCGCCCTTCGAGCCAGACCAGCGTCTGGCCGTCGGCGTCCCAGGCGACATCGCTGAGGCGCGTCCCGCCCGCCATCCCGGCGGGGGTGATCGGGCTCGGCCAGAGGCCGTAGGGCAGCGCCGTCTTGCCGGATCCGTCTTGCATCGTTCCTAGCTCCTATCCCCTCGCTCCGCTCGCGTCGCGCCCTGGAGGCGGACGCCCGCACACCGCTATACGGTATCATACGTATAGCTGTCGGCGGCGCTATGCCCGCCCCGCGAGGGAATCTTCACCGAGGAGTCAGAACAACGATGTCGGCGACGCGCTACCTCTTCGATCTGGAGATGCCCCCGGTCTTCCTGGGGGAGACGGTCGCGGTCGTGACCGCCAGGCCGGACGTGACGATCGCCTACGAGGAGACGTTGACCTGGGATGCCGGGGCGGCGGTCGGGCTGATCCGCGTGGAGACCGGCACGCTCGCGATCATCGACGATCTGCATCGCTGGTGGCGGACGAAGCAGCGCGCGATCGGCTTCCCGTTCAACGTGGCGATCCGTGTCGCCAATCGCGGACGCGGCGATTTCACCGCGCACAGCGCCGATCAACTGAAGACGATCATCGCGCAGGGACAGGACGAGATGATCGCGCGGCTGACCGAGGGCGAAGCGCGATACTGACGAAGTACGAAGTGCGAACGACGAAGTACGAAGAGGCGTGAGCGCCGCGCCACAATTCTCGATACTGCCTGACGATATAATGATGAGCGCGGATACCCCGACTGTCCACCTCCTCTGCGGCTATACCGGTGCGAGCAAGACCACCTACGCTCGCGTCCTGGCACACGAGCGCCGGGCGCTACGACGCACCGGCACTATGGCGCGCACGCCGAGGCGTGCAAAGGGGTGATCTGGGACGTGGCCCTGCCGATCCTCGCGCTCGGTCACGGCGTGATCCTCGATTGGAACGGTTGGAGCCGCGCCCGCCGCACGACCTGGCGCGACCATGCGACACACGCGGGCTACAGGGTGATCCTGCACTACATCTACGCCGGCTGCGCCACCGCCTCGGTCGCCCGGTGCTCGCCCGGCAACGTCCGCCAGAGGAGCAGCATCGCGACGGCGGCGAGGAGGTAGCAGCCCGCGCCGAGCGCGAAGGCGGGGCCGAAGCCGTAATGGACCTGGAGCCAGCCGCTGGCGAGCGGACCGAGCGAGAAGCCGGTCGCGTAGGTGACGTTGTACATCCCGGCGAGGGTGCCGCGCCGCTCCGGGGCCACGCGGCTGATCGCAAAGGGGGTGTAGATCGGGTCGATCGTGCCGCGCAGGGCGGCGCGCAGCCCTTCGAAGAGGACCGCCGCCAGCAGGAACGGCATCGCGACGGTCAGCGCGATACAGGCCGCGATCCCGACCATCAGGCTGCCGATCGTCCGCATATTGCCGAGTCGGCGCACCAGCGCGGGCGCGCCGAGGGCGGCGACGCCACCGAGCACGCCGGTAACGGTGAAGATCCAGCCGAGCGTCGCCGGTTCGGCCCCGAAACGCAGCGCGAAGAAGAGGGGCAGGAAGCCGATGACCGCGCCCGAGCCACACGACTGCAACGCATCGGGGATCAGCAGCCGCCCGAAGAGGCGCAGATCGGCCACCTGCAACGGCACGCGCCCGCCGGCACCATCGCCGGCCGAGGCGATGTTACGAATCCGCCAGAGGGGCAGGCCACCGATGAGGAGGAGCACGGCGTTGAAGATCAGCGCGGCACGGAGGGCGTCGGTATTGTCCTGCCCCACGCCGAGGGCGCGCGCCGCTGCCACGGTGACGAAGCCGCCGAGCACGCTCCCGAACGCGCCGACGCCCCAGAGAAAGAAGGAGTTGATCGAGAAGACGCGCACGGCCGCTCCTCCGAGACCGTACCGATCAAAAGGGGACTGGTCGCGCTCCAGTAGACGACCGAGATCGCGTTCTGCAGCAGGAGGCAGATCACCAGAGCCGGTAACGAGGTGGAGAAGGCGATGCCGAGCAGCGCCAGCGGCGAGAGGAAGGCGCTGATCGTCAGCAGCCGGGCGCGTCCGATCCGGTCGGCCAACATCCCGAGCGGCACGCTACAGAGCAGGACCATCAGCGCGCCGGTCGCGTTCAGCCGCCCGATCGTCTCCTGGTCGTAGCCCAGGCTATAGGCGTAGAGCGGGAAGATCAGGTTGTAGAGGGTCAGTTGCAAGCCCTTGGCGAGGGTATAGCCGAGCAGCGTATTGGCGACCAGCCCGAAGCCGAACTGTCGCCCCGACGCGGGCGGCGTATCCCGCCCCACGCGCCGCCCCTGCTCCCTAGCTGTCGTCGCCGTCGCCATCGTCTCGCCCACTCTCTTTGTGGTCATTTTCAAGGGTGGCAACGGCCCCACCCCTTCGACATCGTCATCAGCATAGGGTAGCGAATGGGCCGCACGGACCGGCCTTGCGTGCAGTCCCCGCCTGGACATCTCGCCAGGGTCGGCGCTCAGCGCGGCGGCAGGATCGTCGGCGGCGTGGCGACGACGGGCGCGGCATCCGCCCCGGTGAGCACACCGAGGAGGGCGACGAGCGCCGCGTGCTCGGCGGCGGCGAGGCCGGGCATCGGGGCGCGGGGGGCACCACCCGGCAGGCCCAGGATGGTCAGCGCTGCCTTCGCGACGGCCACCGCACGCCCCTCATCGGCGAGGAGCGCACGCAGCGGGTGCAGCGCCGCCCACAGGGCGGGCGCGGCACCGGCGCGATAGGCCGCGATGGTTGCGCGCGGCAGGATCCCGGCCAGCGCGGAGACGAGCCCCGCGTCCGCCGCCGGATCGCGCGCGTTCGCATCCCCGGCCAGGATCGCCGCCCGCCCCGCGACGAGGTCGCGGGTCGCGCCGAGCGCCGCCGGGTCGCGCCCATCCTGCGCGAGCGCGGCGATCGCCGGTTCCGCAGCCAGGGCCGCGAGGGTCGCGGGTGTGAGGTCGTTCCCTAACCGGGTTGGGGCGTTGTGCGGCACGATCGGCAGCCGCCCACGGCGCACGATTGTCCGATAGTGGGCGAGCAGCGCCTCTTGCGCGAGCGGGTAGTAGGCCGGGGCGACGACGAACGCCGCCGCCACCCCCGCGTTCCCGGCATCCCAGGTCAGCGCCAGGGTCTCTTCGCCGCCCGCAGCGCCGGTCCCGGCGTAGAGCGGCACGCGCCCATTGGCGGCCTCGCGCGCGGCCTCGATCACGAAGAGGCGTTCGCCGCGACTGAGGTGCGGGGCCTCGCCAATCGGGGCGTTGACGAGCAGGGCGGCGACGCCGCCCGCGATGGCGCGCTCGGTCAGCCGCCCCACGCCGTCGGTGTCGATCCCGCCGTATCCATTGTATGGCGTGATCAACGCCGCGATGACCCCGCGCACAGCGCTCCTTAGAACATGACGGATGAGGACGCGGTCCTCAGAGACGCAGAGATGCAGAGCACGAAACGAGGCAAGGGGACGAAGCAGGAGGCACAGAAGCACGGAAGGGGGAACGAGAGAGGAAATGGGTCGCTCTCGCTGCGCCCCCGTTTCTCTCTGCCGACCGCTGACTGCCGTCTGCCGACTCCCCGGACTAGCGCAGGATGATGATCCGGCTCCCCTCGCGCCGCTCGATCGATTGCAGGTTCGCCATCAGCACCATCAGTTTGGGCGATGGCGAGAGAGGCATCAGGTCGCGCAGGATCTCGCTGGCGATCGTGCTCGCGCCGTCGCCGGTGAAGGTCGCCACGAGTTGCCCGGCCGGGATCCGGCGCGCGAGGATCGCCTCGGTATCGGGGGGGGGGGCCTCATCCCAGACTGTGCCGCCCCGCAGCGTCACCAATGTCAGTCGCACCGTCGTTCCTCTCCGTTGTCGGCGGTCCGCCCATCATCGTGCCTATTATCGTCGGGAAGAGGCCGGACTGTCACCCTACCGCCTCATTCAATCGTATTTCGCGATCAGCGAGGCGGCAGGCAGGCGCTCGCGGCGACGCGGGATCTGCGCCGCCCAGCCGAGTTGGATGAGCGCATGGGGCACGAGGCCCACCGCGAGGCCAAGCGCGTCGCGCACGATCTCCGGGCAGAAGAGCGGGGCGCACATCCAGCCGGTATCCAGCCCCCGGTCGGCGGCGGCGAGGAGCAGATTCTGCACCGCCGCCCCCAGACTCTGCACCGCCATCGTCTCCTCGGCCACCTGCCGCGCCGGATCGGGGTAGACATCCAGATCACCGGTGAAGAGACAGGGCACGATCAACACCGGAGTTGTCAGCAAGCGTTGCCGCGACCCTTCGAGGCGCGCGGCGATCGTCGCGCTATCCTGCCCATCGAGCGACAGCTGCGCGATCCAGGTCGCGCCCATCGCATCGGCCAGCGCCAGCTTCGTCTCTGGCCGTGTCACGACCGCGAAGCGCCACGGCTGCCGCCCGTGCGGCGAGGGCGCCCAACCCGCCGACTCGATCAGCGCCTCCACGACCGCGCGCGGCGGCGGGTCGGGTAGGAAGCGCCGCACCGACCGCCGCGCGATCCGCAGGCGCTCGAACGGGATGCCGAGCGCCGTGCCGGGACGCGCATCCGGCGCGTCGACCGACGACGCCCAGCCGCTGACCCCGCTCGGGGTGATCCGAATGATCGGGCGACCGTCGAGCGCCATCGCCCGGTATTGCAGGTACTTCGCGCGGAGGGCCGCGACCGCCGGGGCGTGCGCCACAGCCCCCGGTTCGATGAGTGCGGCGCGGCCATCGACCCGCAGGAACGCGAGCCGTTCCCAGTCGCTATCGTCGTACCGGTCAAGCAGCAGGGCGACCGCCGGATGCGCCAGCAGATTCCGCACGCGCCGCAAAGCGTGCGGCGCGACCCCTTTCGGCTTCTCGTCGAGCGCGATGTCGAGCGCTGTCACGCCGGTCGCGTCGAGCGTCGCGTGGTAGCAGACCGGGACGAGGTGGGGCGCACCGTCCGGCCCGACCGTCGCAAAGCGGGCCACCCGTTCATCGCGCAGGAAGGTCGTCTGCGCCGCTGTCAGCGCAATCGACGCCGCGCCGCGCTCGTTTTCCGGCTTCGCCTCGCCAACCATCGCCCCTGTCCCATCATGCCCAGCATATCGTCCGACGCATTCGGCGACCATGAGCAAGGATACCGTGCCTACGCCTTCTGCCCACCAGGGCCCGCGCTCGCTTCGCCCGCCTTGGAGAGAAAGTCGGGCGGGGTATCGGGGAAGACGATCACTTCCAGCGCGTCGGGGAGGACTTCCAGCGCGATCGGGGTCGTCCCGATGTCCTCGCCGTCGGCCTGCACCCGTAACGGTCGGGTCGTGTCCACCGTGGCGATCGTGACCCGCCGCACCTCGCGGTAATCGATGCCCTCATCCTCGCGTTGGCGACGCAGCATGACCGAGACGATCCGGCGCGCGAGATCGAGCGGCCCCTGCCCGGTGAGGACGCAGAGATCGAGGAAGCCATCGTCCGCGTGGGCCTGGCGCGTGATCTGGGCGATGCCACCATAGAGGCGCGTGTTGCCGACGATCACCATCAACGCGCGACGGCGCATCGGTCGCCCATCGATCTCCATTGACAGGCGTCGGCCCCGGAACGTGCGGAGCGTCTGCACCGCCGCCAGCGCGTAGGCCAATGGCCCGACCCGCCGCTTCACCTCCTTCAGTTCGGGCGTATCGGAGACGAGCGCGCTCGTCTCCGAGTCGAAGCCGACGCTCGCCATCATCATGAAGTAGCGGTCGTTGACCCGCCCGATGTCGATCCGCCGCCGTTGGCCGCCGACGATGCGCGTCGCGATGTCCTCGCTCGCATCGCCGCTGCCGAGTTCGTTCGCCCAGACGTTGACGGTGCCGCCCGGCAGGACCGCCAGCGCCGTATGCGTCTGCTCGGCCAATCCTTGCAGGGCCTCGTTCACGGTGCCATCGCCCCCGGCGACGACGACGATATCCCGGCCCTCCGCGACCGCCTCCTGGGCGAAGCGCGTCGCATCCCCCTGGCCGGTCGTCTCGCGCAGGGTGATCTCCCACCCGGCCCGCTGGAACGTCTCCAGCGCCGCACGAACCTGTTCCTGCCAGTCGCCTTGCCCGGCGGTCGGATTCTGAATTAATATCGCGCGCGTCGGCATCCCTAGTCGCCTCCATCATCATCATGCGGCGCAGGCAATCCACGTAGCGTCGCTCACGCCCGACGATTCGGGGGGTGAGCGGGGCGCATCGATCGGGATGTTCCTTGATGGGTAAACGCAATTCGCGCACCACAACTATAGGGAGGTATCGAGAGTGACTCGCGATCAGCCGGTGGTGGGGTTGCTTGATCGCACGTCGCTTACGATACTTGCGCGGCGTTGAACGAACAGCAGGCCCAGTACGAAAGTCATGGCGTATCGCAACCTGGTCATGGGTACGTGCGTTATACTACCGAGCCGGAAAGACAACAACGCGGCGTGTGGCGCGCTGCGGACGGCAAAGTATGGATGGAGCAATTCACACCGTGAGGTATTATTCTGTGCGTCGAATTCCGTCGTTATTATTGGCGACGCTGTTACTGATCAATCTCCTGAGCACGACGACCCTCACAACCCTCGCCGCAAGCGAGCGCACGACACAGGCGGCGGAGACGGCCACCGCCGGGAGCACCATCGCGCTCGATGCCAGCGGCTTCGCGCCCGGCGAGACGCTGACGACACGCGCACAGACACCATACGGTCAGACCCTCTCCCTTGTTTCACTCGGTGGTGATCCGGCGATCCTCGTCGTAGGGAGCGCCGGGGCTATGGTGGCCGCCAATGGGAGCGGCGCGGCGACGCTCGTCTTCAATACCGCCGAGAACTACCAGACCGGAGCCTGGACGATCATCGTGCGCGGACAGGATTCGGCGCGTGAGCAGAGTACCACCGTCACCCTGAACGCCGCCGCCACGCCGGTGGCGACCTTCGCGGCGACCCCGGCGGCGAGCGCCGTGCCCGCCGCACCGCGCGCCACCGCCTCGGTGGAAGAGGTCACACCGACCGCCACGACGGCACCAGCGGCGACTACCGTACCGTCGTCGGCCCCCTCCGTCGCCCCGACCGCCAGCAGCGCGCCGACGACGAGCGCGGCACCGTCCGCCGTGCCATCGACCGCGCCCGCGACGGCCACGGCGAGCGCGAGTGCCGGCCCGGCACCGAGCACCAACCCGAGCGCGGCCCCTTCGGCCAGCCCGAAGCCCTCGGCCGGCGCGAGTCCGGCACCGAGCGCCAGCGCCACGCCCGCCCCGAGCACGTCCGCAGCCCCCGCACCGGTCGCCACCGCACCCGCCGCAAGCCCGAGCCCGAACCCTTCGGCCTCGCCCTCACCAAGCCCGTCGCCGTCCCCATCGAGCAGCCCCGATCCGAGCGTGCCGGGGTACTCGGCACCGGGCACCAACCCGCCCACGAATGGTAATCCCGGCGTGCCACCGCCCGCCGAAGGGCCGGCCCTCGCCCCCTCGCAGCTCCTGCCGATCTTCGAGCGCGCGGCGAGCCTGACCGGCGTGCCGAAAGAGATCCTGCTGGCGATCGCCCGCGTCGAGTCGAACTTCACCCCGACCGCGATCGGCCCGTACATCCCGCAGCTTGCCGGGACCGAGGACGAGCACGCCCTCGGCATGATGCAGTTCCTGCCCGGCACCTACCGGCTGCTGATGACGCGCGTGGACGCGACCACCGGCAAGAATCTGGGGATGCAGGGGATCTGGGATCCCGAATCGTCGATTTACGCCGCCGCCTTCTATCTGAAGGATAGCGGCGCACCGGGCGACATCCGCAAAGCCCTCTACTCCTACAACAATGCCGATTGGTACGTCGATCTGATCATCTCCTGGGCCAATACCTACGCCGGGGGGGTCGTCGCCGACCCGAACCTGCTGAACAACACCAGCCCGAATCCGGCAGGCAGCCGCACCACGCCGCAGAACCCGCTCCTGCCGAGCAATTCGCAGCACATCGACATGGCCTCCCCGATCAAGCTCTACGCCCCCTGGACCGCCGGGGAGACCTGGCACGCCGGTGGCGAAGGCTCGTTCTACGGCGATGGCTTCCACACCGATGCCTACGGCAACTACTACACGGTCGATTTCAACAAGGGAGCCTGGCCGAAGAGCGAGGAGGACGACGGCGAGCCGATCCTCGCCGCCGCCGACGGCATCGTCAACAACATCTACCAGGACAGCGCCGGGGCCTGGGTCGTCGAGCTCTATCACGTCGCACCGGATGGCTCGCAGCTCCGTACCCTCTACGTCCACCTCAAGACCGACCCGCGCATCAATCCGGGGATCAAGGTCAATCAGGCGGTGCTGCACGGCACGCCGATCGGCCTCACCGGCAGCACCGGCGAATCGACCGGCGCGCACCTGCACTTCGGCCTCTGGCTGCTGAAGAACGGGCAGTGGGTGTCGATCCGCGCCGAGCCATTGGACGGGCGGGCGCTCGCGAATGGCGCGAACATCACCAGTACCAACACCCCGGTCGCGACCGACACGACCGACCGGAAGCTCGAGTTCGGCTTCTCGCCGAACAGCCCCTCCAACGCCGACACGGTGACGATCCAGGCCAAGGGGAGTGCGAACGGCTTGCCGGTCGCCAAGATCGAGATCTACGCCAACACGGCGAAGGATGGCAGCATCCGGGGGCAATGGCAGCCGGTCGGCGCGTTCCCGGGCGGCAGCGGGCAGACCGACTGGAACGCCGCGCCGCTCGCCGAGGGCACCTATCGCTTCCTGCTGGTGCAGACCGACGTGGCGGGGAACCGCGCCTTCCACGGCCTGACGGACGACACGGCGGCGCGCTACACGATCCGGCGTGGGGAGCCGCGCGGCTCGGTCGTCGCCAACCCGCGCACCGATCTCGCCCTGCTGGCCCCGCTCGATGGCGCGGCGCTCGCCACCCTCGGCGGGCGGAGCGCGGTCGTCAGCGGCCCCCTGCGCTTCGAGCGGGTGCCAGGGGCGGCGACAACAGCACCGCTCGGCGCGGCGGCGGCCGTGGCCGCGACGGGAGCCCCGACGAGCGGGAAGATCCGCGACGCGGAAGGGCTGCTGATCGAGGAAGGGACCACCAACCTGATCGCCAACCCGAGCTTCGAGCGCGGCGCGGAGGGATGGACGACGGGGACGCCAGGCACCGGTTTAGTCGTCACCCCGATCGAGAGCGCCCTGTTCGGCAAGCACAGCCTGCGCCTCGACAATAGCCAGGGGACCGCGCCCGCGATCCTCGCCACGCGCGCCGGGGACGGCACGCTGGCGACGTGGTCGGTCTACGCTCGTGCCCTCGCTGTCGAGGGGGCCGGGGCGACGGTGCCGAACACGGCGTTCGGCCTGGGGATGGCCGGACAGGCCGCGCAGGCGCACGATCTCGGCGCAACCTGGCAGCGCTTCGCCTATACCGCCGTCGGCGGCGGGGGGAGCACCGAGGCGCAGATCATCGTCCCGGCGGGCGCGATCATCGAAATCGACGGGGCGCAACTCGAAGCGAAGCCCTACGCGACCAGCTACGCGGACGGTTCGCTCGGCACCGGCTACGGCTGGTCGGGCGTTGCGGATGCCTCGCCGTCCGGGCGGCTGGCGACCGTCGCCACCCTGTCGCTCGACGGCCTCGTCAGCACCGAGCGCGGGGCACTCTCCTTCTGGCTGACCCCCACCGGCCCGCTCGCCGATGGCGCGACCCTCTTCGCACTCGGTGAACACCTCACCTTGACCGTCGCCGGGAAGGACGCCATCCTCCGCTGGGACGGGCAGACACTCGCCACGGTGCCCTGGCAGCCGGGGACGACACACCAGTATGCGCTGACCTGGCAGGGCACCGCGCTGACCTTCCTGCAGGATGGCAAAGTCGCGGGGCAGGGCACGAGCGCCAACTTCGCCCTCCCGGCGGGGACGCAGCTCGCGCTCGGCTCCACCGTGACGGGGAGCAACGTGGCGAACGTGACCGTGCAGGATCTCGCGGTCTGGCGTGGTGCGCCGGACACCGACATCTTCGCCACCCTCGCGGGGGCCAGGCAGTTCCTCCGCCCCGGCGTCACCGAGACGATCACCCTCGATACCGGCCTCACCCTCGCGGCGCAGGGGCTGGCACCGGGCGGCATCCACATGCAATTCAGCTTCGATGGCGTCACCTGGACCGCGCCAGAGCCCTTCGCCACCAGCAAGACGCTGAGCCTACCGACCGGCGCAGGCGAGGTGCGGCTCTACGTGCGCCTGACCGATGAGGAGGGACGGACGATCGTCAGCAGCGACCGCCTCCAGGTCGTCACGCCGGCCAAACCGGCGAGCGAGGCGACGGATACCGGGCGTTAGCCGACCGGCCGCGCGCGCCTGAATCGCGGTACGGAGTCGGGCGGCGCGGCCTCCCGGCGCGTTGGCAGGGGTCCGCGCGAGATGCTATGCTAATGGGCATGTGGACCCGCGCCGCCATCTACCGCCACTCGTAGCACCCCTCGTCGCGCCGCCCACAACGACGCCTTATCACGCCCCACGAAGAACTCACACGGACCAACAGGGGAGGTCATGGACGACGTACGCTACGATTTTGCCACCGTCAACCGTCTGGAGGCCGAGGCGATCGGTCGGCCCGGCCAGCGGACCTTCCGCCTGATCCTCGGCAACGAGCGCGGCGAGACAGCGGTGCTCTGGATCGAGAAAGAGCAGCTCCAGGCGCTCGGCGAGGCGATCGATCGCCTGCTGGCGCACCTCAATCCGCGCCAGTTGAAGCGCCTCGATACCGCCCCGCGCGCGCCGGAGCCGGTCGGGCCGCTACTGGACGCGCCGACGATCGAGTTCAAGATCGGGCAACTGGCCCTCGGCTACGAGGCCGAAGAGCGTCTCTGTCTCCTCCAGGCGCACGACATCGAGGGCGACCCGGAGAGCCCGGCGACTTTCCGCGCGCTGGTACGCCGCAGTCAATTCCGCCGCCTCAGCGGGCAGATCGCGGGGATCGTGGCGACCGGGCGGCCGCTCTGCACGATGTGCGGACTGCCCCTCTCCGGCGGTCCGCACTTCTGCCCCCCGTCCAACGGGCATCTCACCCGCGCGCAACGTCTCGACGACTAGCCGGGATATGGCGCGGGGATAGGAGCGACGAGCGGTGGCCCAGCATGCTCAAGTGGCGCGACCGGCGAGCGCCGCCCCGCGCGGTTCGGCACTGCGCGGGGCCTTCCGCCGCTTCCGCCTGACCGAATTCCAACTGCTGCTCGTGCCGGGCCTGATGGCGATCGTCGGGCTGCTGACGATCTTCCTCGTCCCGCAGCGCGATACCGCGTTCACCTGGCGCGACATCTGGGTCAGCCTGGCCTTCGTCGGCCTCCTCTACACCATCAGCCTCTGGTTCAGCGCGATCGGCTTCCAGGGCGACCAGCTGATCCTGCCGATCGTGGCGACGATCGCCGGGATCGGCCTGATCACCATCCAACGCCTGCAACCGGTCCTCGATCGGAAGACGCCGCCGCTAACCGGCATCTCGCAGAAACAGGTGGTCTACCTCGCGCTCGGCCTGCTGCTGATGTGGGCCGTGGTCGTCCTCTTCCATCACCTCCATGTCCTGCGCCGCTACAAATACCTGATTGCACTGACCGCGATCGGGCTGATGGTCCTGACGATGCTGATCGGGACGAATATCAACGGCGCAAAGCTCTGGATCATCATCGGGCCGGTCCAGTTCCAGCCGGGCGAGATCGTGAAGATCCTGCTCGTCTTCTTCATGGCCGCCTACCTCGACGACAAGCGCGAACTCCTCGCCTCGGAGTATCGCCTCGGCCCCCTGCGCCTGCCGCCGATCCCCTATCTCCTGCCGCTCGGCCTGATGTGGGCGATGGCGCTGGCGATCGTCGTCCTCCAGAACGATTTCGGCTCCGCGCTCCTCTTCTTCTCGATCTTCCTGACGATGCTCTACGTCGCGTCGGGGCGGCTGGTCTACGTGATCGCGGGGTTCGCGGCCTTCGCGTGTGGGGCATATGTCGTCTATCGGATCGCGCCGCACGTCGGCGCGCGCGTGGCGATCTGGCTCAACCCCTGGACGGACGGGCTCGGGAACGGCTTCCAGGTCATCCAGGGGCAATACGCCTTCGCATCGGGCGGTCTCTTCGGGACAGGGCTCGGCTACGGCAACCTGAGCCTGATCCCCGAGATCCAGACCGACTTCGTCTTCTCGGCGGTCGGCGAGGAGTTGGGGCTGCTCGGCACCCTCGGCGTGCTGGCGCTCTACCTGCTGCTGACCTATCGGGGCCTTTACATCGCCCTGCGCGCGGCGGACGGCTTCGCGCGGCTCGTCGCGGTGGGGCTGACGACGATCCTCGCGATGCAGACGCTGATCATCATCGGCGGCGTGACGCGCCTGATCCCGCTGACCGGGATCACCCTGCCCTTCATCTCCTATGGCGGCACGTCGCTGCTGACGAACTTCATCATCGTCGGCCTGCTACTCTACATCTCCGACCCGAAGCGGGGCGCGCTCCGCTGAGAACACGCCGCGATTCGCACGGATAACCCGCCTGTAACAATTGGCGTGAGGAGGGAACGGTGGTGTATTGCTGTGCCGCGTGCCAATCGGGGCGCGTCATCCCTGGCGCGACGATCTTCGATCAGGGCCAACACTCGGATGGCATCCTACGCGTCGGCATTGCGACCGAATCCGCAAGCGCTGCTCTTCAAGGGAATGGTCTTTGCCACCCTGCGTGCGATGATCTGCGGCGACTGCGGCCATGTGCAGCTCGCGGTGGAGAATCCGGGCGAGTTGTACGCCGCGTATCGCCAGAACCTCGAAGCGAGCGGGCGCTGAGCGCAGCCGCAAGCGGTGTGTAAAGGGTCTATTCCGACGCATCGTCGGGGGATAGGGTGATGTCAAGCATCCAGAAGCGTTGCCCTGCCTGTGGTTCGGAGCGGATCATTCAGGGAGCACCGGTTAAGAACGGTGTACATACCGTGGCTGACAACGAAATCGGCGCACATGGAGAGCCATTAGTAATTATCAGTCTCAATCCTGTAAATTATGCTTCGGTACAACGCTATTTAACCGAGGCGTGGTCATAAATCGTCAGGCCGCTTTGAGGGCGGGTTTGAGGCCGACGCGAAGGGCGAGGCCGTGTTCGTGGCGATGCCAGAGGAGCAATTGGTAGACGAGGACCGCGCCGAGGGCGAAGCG
>JAABUM010001254.1_pt1 | contig 38836 bp, 34 predicted proteins | sample 5559161 | NCBI WGS metagenome assembly JAABUM01 (sample SAMN10711868, study PRJNA513369) | rock metagenome | isolation source: Antarctica rocks | place: Antarctica: Victoria Land, Siegfried Peak nord
AGATAGCGTTGTTTCCCATTCTGAGTTAAGCCGTTGCGGGCAAGCTGATCGCTGCCGCAGTGATAACAGTTAAGTTTGACCATGCGGAAGAGTTTACAACCTCTCCCGCGTTTGAGCCACTACCGAAGTTTTAATAGAAGCTTTTACGGCATCTTCCTAAAATGAGGAAACTTTTGGAACACGGTCTCGATTCTCACTTTCCTACCAACAGAAGGATGAAGGCTCCTTCAGAAAAATGAAGGCTCTTTTTGCTCCGGCCTTATAAAGAACGCTGAAGCGAACTATAAGGCAACCACCAACAATTTTTAGAAGGAACAAAACCATGATTTGTATGAAAAAAATCTTCACGACCATCGCGCTCGGCTTCGCGGCAATGATCTTTCTCAGCGTCAACGGCGCAACCGCCTACGCTGATGGAATCGTGCTCCTCGGGCCTAACAACCAAAAGTTAGTGCCGCCGCAAACTGTTCTCGATCTTAATCATCAGGGAAACAGCACCACGGAATCCGGTGGCGTGGGATTCAACGGAAGCAGCGATTTTCGCTTCGGCTCAGGCAATTTCGTGAGCGGGCCGCACAACCAGACTATCGCCTTCAGCCAGACCGGAGCGACGAGCGCTGCCGGACTGCGAATCATTTTCAACATCAACGAGCCGAACGGTCAAAACAGAGACAGCGTCACGCTCAACAATCTGACTTTGACGGCTTATGACAGCAAGGGAACGGTGACCTTTACCGCCTCCTTCGCTCCCGCGCCGCAAACGCTTCAACAATTTACACCTGCTCAAGGCTCGACGGCAGATTACGTGTTCGGCCTGACTCCTGACGCAATCGCGCGATTGCAGGCGGCGCTGGCTGCCGATCCGAATCTGCGTCTCGGATTGTTTGCAAATATCAGCGATGCGCAGGGCGGCCCTGAGCGCTTCGGTTTCGCTGGCGCTAACAATCCGTCGCCCGCTCCGGTTCCCGAACCGGCGACAATGATTCTTCTCGGCTCGGGCTTAGCCGGAGTCGCCGCGAAGATGCGCAAACGCCGCAAGGTTTCCGAAGAATAACGCGGCAGATCATACAAATCGCTTAGTACGCACGAAATGCGTCACAGGCTGGACTCGGGTTTTATCGCCCGAGTCCGGCCTGTTTCGCTATCTGCCCTGAAATAAGCGACTTGCAGAACTCTAAAAATATTTTTCAATTTCCCGGAATTTTTCTGGAGAAGATTATCTATTCGGAATTTACTTCAGTTACCGAAGAAAACATGGGTGGAAGCGAAGCGGCAGGCGGGCGATGAGTAGAAATACTCCATCGCCTTTTCAGTTTTCGGCGCACGAAGAAGCTGTTGAATTTTGAGAGAACCGCAGACGGTCATTGACCCGCCTGCGGTTCTCTCTTTATTATCCGAAGGATGCGCAAAATAATTTCCGCCGCCGCGATGCGCGAAATCGACAGGCTCACCGTAGAGCAATATAAAATGCCGTCGCTGCTCTTAATGGAGGGAGCGGCAACGGCGGCGGCGCAGGCCATTGCCGCGCGCTTGGACGGCGATCTTTCGCAAAAAAATGTGCTCGTGCTGTGCGGGCGCGGCAATAACGGCGGCGACGGCGCGGCGCTCGCGCGCATTCTCTCCTTGATGGGCACGTGGGTTGAAACAGTGCTTTTCGGCTCCGTCGAAGAAACCAAAGGCGATGCGCGAATTAATTTCGAGGCGACGAAAAGCCTTGCCGATGAAGGATCGGCATTCGCGAATCCATACGGAACGTCGTATGACCCGGAGATGGCATCGCTGATTCTCTTTCACAATTCTTCCGGCTCTTTGTCCTTCGTTGAATGCAACACGTTTCAAGAATGGGAGCAGTTTCTATACTCCAACGCGAATCAGCCCTTCGACATTATCGTTGACGCACTCTTCGGCACGGGACTGACGCGCCCGCTCGACGAACTTCCGCGCGAAGCCGTCAACTTCATCGAAAGAATGCGCGACCTGCGCAACTCTCATCAAGACGAGGTTCCGCTGATCGTTTCTCTGGATATTCCGTCCGGCCTCAAGGCAGACTCCGCAGACGTTTCGGGAGCGACGGTTCAGGCGGATTTGACTGTCACCTTTACCGCGCCCAAACCCGCCAATGTGCTTCCGCCCGCTTCCTATCACAACGGCGAACTCGTCATCGCCAACATCGGCTCGCCCGCCAAGTTGATCGAAGAAGCGGCATCGGAGCTTTTCCTTGTCGAGCGTGAAGACGCGCGCCGCTGGCTCGTGCAAACGCGCTATGCTCCGGGTTCCTACAAAAACACGCACGGCCACGCGCTCGTCATCGCAGGCTCGCGCGATTACACAGGAGCGCCCGTGCTCTGCGGCGACGCCGCGATGGAATCCGGCGCTGGCCTCGTCACCGTCGCCACCGCAACGAGCGCGCACGAGGCGGTCAGCGCGCGATTGATGCCCGAAATCATCTCGGCATCGCTTCCCGAAACCGAAGACGGAGCAATCAGCTTCGAGGCAATCGCGCGCGCAAGTGAATTGATTGAACGCGCAAACGTCGTCGCCGTCGGCCCCGGCCTTTCATCGAAAAACGATTCGACGCGCCGCTTCGTTCGCCACATTGTCGAGCATCGCAAAACGCCCGTCGTCATCGACGCCGACGCACTGAACGCGCTTGCGCCTTGGCCCCACGACTTATCCGGCTCCGATGATTTCCCGCTCATACTCACGCCGCACGCGGGCGAGATGCGGCGCTTGATCGGCACAGGGGATGACGACGCGATTGGGGATCGCGTACAGATTGCGCGCGATTTTGCTTCGACGCATGATTTGATTTTAGTGCTCAAGGGCGCGCGCACGATTATCGCCGCGCAGGATGGACGCGTCTTCATCGTTCCGACTGGCAACGCGGGACTCGGCACAGCCGGTTCGGGCGATACCTTGACGGGCATTATCACGGGTTTCATCGCGCAGGCTTACGGCACACTGAAAAAGGAAGCCAGCGCCCTCGATGCAGTTGTCGCGGCGGTCTATATCAGCGGACTCGCGGGCGACATCGCGGCGCAAGAAAAGGGAATGCGCACGCTCGTCGCCTCCGACATACGCGGGCATCTCACTGCTGCGATTCGCCAGCTCGACCTCGCAGGAGAAAGGCCTTGAGCACAAAAGCGGCAAACGAAGCGGCGTGGCAGGCAGGCGAATATACGTGCTGCGATGCCGCAGAGACTTTCGCGCTCGGCAAGAGTTTCGGCGAACATTTGACGGGCGGCGAAATCATTCTGCTCGACGGCTCGCTCGGCGCGGGCAAAACCGTTTTCACGAAAGGCGTCGCTTCTGCATTAAGCGTTGACCCGAACGAAGTGACCAGCCCTTCGTTCACGCTCGTCAATCGCCACACGGGACAACACCTCACGCTTTATCACATAGACCTTTACCGCTTGCCCGAAGGCGCAACGGCAGCGCACGCCGTCGATCTGGACGAACTGTTGACGGAGACGCAAGCAATCATCGTTATTGAATGGGCTGAAAGATTGGGCGCGCGGTATCCGCTGCCCCCGCCCGTGTATCGCATTTCCATTAACGGCGACGGCGACGAACTGCGCAGGATAATTCTTCGTTGCGGTTAAACGGTTGTGAGTTTTCGATAAAAAGCCGATAATCAATAGTCGCTGATTAAACAAGCCACGAATTACTTTTAATAGGAGAACATTTATGCCATATCCAGAAATGATGATTCGCCCGATGCGCGAAGAACTGACACGTCTCGGCGTCGAAGAACTAAAGACACCAGAGCAAGTGGACAAGACGCTCACGGAGTCGGAAGGCACTGTGATGGTCGTCGTTAATTCCATTTGCGGATGCGCGGCAGGCAAAGCGCGTCCCGGCATTGCGATGGCGCTGCAGCACGATGTGCGCCCGGACAAAGTTGCGACCGTGTTTGCGGGAGCCGACATCGAAGCGACGGAAAAAGCGCGCGAGTATTTCAAGGGCTATCGCCCGTCTTCGCCCTCCATCGCGATCATGAAAAACGGCGAAGTCGTTTACATGATGGAGCGCCACCAAATCGAAGGCAACGGCCCGCAGCAAATCGCCCAAGCGTTAACCACAGCGTTCGATACATACTGCAACGCTTCATCAGCCACCGCGACAAACTAAGATAGGCTTCCATAAATTCGTAGGGGCAGCAGATAAATCTGCTGCCCCTACACTTATGTTTGAAAGTCCTTTTTGAAGGATTAAGGTGTGTTGCCGGTTGGCGCTTTGCGTTGGGGCGCTTTATATTCGGACTTCTTCTTTAATCCGAGCGCTTGCACTTCGTTGGAATCCTTGCCGTATTGCGCCGTCACTTGATCCTTTGCGCCCAGCATTAAATTGTGAAACTCCCATTCGGCAGCCATCGCGTCGTCACGCGCCGCAGCAGCGGCTGCCGCCGTTTGCGTTTCTGTGGTCTGCGCGCTCACGAGGTCTGCCTGCGCCTTCTTGATAATAGGGATCGTGTAGGCAGAGTTGGCGGGCGTGTAATCGGCTATCGCCTGCAACGCCGCATAGCTTTGCCTGTCGGCTTCGAGTAAAGAGGGTTTGAGTCTGATGGTTTGATTCTTAGCCATGAAAATTCTCCTTTGTGTGTGGACGTGAGTCGAGAGAAAAAGGGAACCGTGAGTACGCGCCGATCATAAACGGACGGACTCTTTTTGGCAAGAAAATGTTTTTCGTGACGAAGGCCGCATAGTTTCTCGCGCAGTAACCGCGCAAGATTTATGACTAAAGAAGGATGCCGTGAGCTTATTCGCGGCATTTCGCCCAGAACGTGCTGCCGGAGCGTCGGAAGATGCTACTCACATTTCAGCATAAGCTTCTGATGCCACAGCACAGGCTTCCGAGCAATAAGCAAAAGCTTTCATTGTCTCGGGATAACGTACTGGATCGTAGTCATAAGCCTCCGTCGCGTGAGTACAAGCTGCTGGTGCTCGGGCATAAACTCCTGACGTGTAGGGCAAGGATGCCGTGCGATGGATACCACACCGATTGTAGGGGCAGGGCTTGTCCCTACCCGTTGTTTTTATTTCGTAACATGCAAAAGAAACACGCGGGCAGGGACAAGCCGCTGCCCCTACATCAAAGCGTTGTATTTGTCGGTCAATTATAAGGTGTCTTTGCTGCCTGTATAAGGCCATTGGTCGGAAGTTTCGGTTAAGCCTTTGCGGACGGGATTGAGTTTGATGTAATTGAAGCATTCAAAGAAATCTTCTTCGTTGCGAATAATGTGGTCGAAGAACTGCCGTTGCCACAGTTTACCCGCGTGCCATTGCCAGTAAGCGCGCGTCGAAAGGCTCTTGAATGTGCCGCAAATTTCGCCGAGAGTTTTACCGGATTCGCCCGCCCCGATAAGAATGTGTAGATGATCCGGCATCAAGCAATAAACGTACAGATTGAACTTCATCGTCCCCCGTAGATTTACCAAACATTCGACGGTGGCATCCGCGACACGCCTATCAAAAAAGACTTTGCGCCGCTCCAACGCCACAATCGTCACGAAATAGACTCGCCGCGCAACGTAATCAAACGTCGGCAACCGCAAAGAATTACGCCGCATGGCTTTGCACAAAAAGTAACCAAAACGACCCATATTGCACGACTTTTTGTGCAAGTGGAGTTTCTGCACAAAAAGTCTTTTCTGGCGAGGCGAGCCTTACCCGATAAGTGCCGGAATGACACAACATATCGGGCAAGGGAGAGGTCTGCCCGATATGTCGGCTTTGAACATAAAAGGCGAGTTGCACACAAACTCTGTGTGTTGCACACAAAAGCGGCTTGGAAAGTTTTGCTTGATAGATGTGAGTTGTGGGCGGGAAGTTATTGCGATAATTTGGGTTTACCGCCAACCATTAAGAGCACCTTATCTCCCATCATTGACTGCTCTAAAATAGCTTTCTCCTTTTGTCCTATACCCTCCACGAAAAAGCCTTCGGTTGGAAAGCCTATTAGGTTTAGGGCTTGTTGTAGTACCGCTGCGTATGGTGGATGGTTTTCTGGACTTTCTACAACTAAGCTAAGCCCGATAGCGAACTGTACTCCCGCAATTTGGCTGAGATCGTCTCTCACATTCCAGCCGCCTTCCTTTAGCGCGCGAGAAAGTATAAGGGCAAAGTCCATCGCCTCTGCATTATTGAGTGGGATTGCTATCCTAATCGTTCCTTTAGGATTTGCTCTTAGAAACTCAAGTATCTCTTTCCTTTGTGCGGCGGTTAAATCGCGGTCTTTTACCTCTTCTCTCAGCTTTAGTAAGGCTCGCTCAGCATTAGCCGCTCTTTCCTGCTGTTTAGCTAGTTCCGTTTGTATGCCCTGCTGCGCGGCTTTGGCATCTGTGGCGGCTTTCTCCAAGTTTGCCGTTCTACCTTGCTGCGCCGACAATTCTGTTTGTACTCGTTGCTGTTGTGCTAGAGCGTCCGATGCCGCCTTTTGTAAGCCAGCGACTTTTCCGCTCTCGGTGTTTAGATCATTTCGTAAGATTAAGTTGTCGTGCTCTAAGTTCTGGGCGCGTTCGTTTGCTTGTGCAGCATTGCTTCCGGCTTCTGCGATTCGCGCATCCGCGTCTCTCTTTACGGCATCTTGGTATCTATTTCCAGCCCGATACAAAAGCACAGTACCCACTAGCGTTAATAAGAGCAAAGAGACATATCCAACAAATAGATACGTCTGCTGTGTCGCCGCTCTTTCTATATCCGGCGAACTGGATTGGATTGTTGACATTGCAATCACCGTGTTCATTATCGGTGCGATTCTAATTGCCATCGTCGCGATAGTTGAAGCGTTTAGAAGATTGAAAACCATAAGAGAACAAGAAAAGGGCAAGCGAGAAAAAGAGCAAAAGTAAGACTATTCATTCCAGAATGTCGGCTCAATACCGAGTTCATAGATAGATTGGATAAGGCAGCAAAGATTATGGCACAGCACCATCCTTCATGCCGCTTTTGATTTCCGTAGGGGCAGCGGCTTGTCCCTGCCCGCGTATTTCTTTTGTGCGTTATGAAATAAAAACACGGGCAGGGACAAGCCCTGCCCCTACAATTGCAAGATTCATTAAACGCAACGCGGGCAGGGACAAGCCGCTGCCCCTACAAATGAATGTAAAATCATACTGTGCTTCGCAACGCCCGCGCCGTCATACAATTTTGCTGTTATGTTATCATCCCGCTCGAATGGCAACAGCTTCCTCAATCCAACTCGATACTCCCGCAGTAGAATTGTATCGCTTCGGCATCAAGCGTTTCGGTCAACCGTCCGCGCGCAAATTGGCGCTCGCGCTGGCGACACTCGGGGGCAAAACCGATGCGACGCAGGCAACCGTCGAAGACTTGCTCAATTACCTTCCGATGCGCTACGAAGACCGCTCGAATCCCGCGCGCATCAGTGAGTTGCACAGCGGTTTGGAAGCTTCGCTCGAACTCTATGTGCGCGTCGCGGGCGGATTTCAAGTCGGCAAAAATCGTGGCCCGAAAGCGCCGCCGCTTTATATTTTCGAGATCACCGCATCCGATCCCGAACGAACTGCGAAGCCTGTTGTGGTGTGGTGGTTCGTGTCGGGTCGTCAGGCACAGCGCATCGTCGCTTACAACAAACAAAAGTTTCCACGCGGCGCGCGCTTCATCGCTTTCGGCAAGTGGGAATGGGACGGGCGGCGCAACACTTTTTCATTGCGGCTTAACAAGCCGGACGAAGAATTAGAAATGCTGCCCGGCACGTGGACGCCACCCGAACATGCTTTGCTGCAACTTGCCGAAGAAAACTCTTTACAGCCAACAGAAACGGACGAAGGCAACGACGACGGCACGATTAATTCAAAGAAGCGCGCAGAGGCAGATGACAACACTGAAGAAGAAGATGCGGAAGATACGGAAGACGCAGCAGACGCGGCAGATGATCCGTTGCTCGCCGCGATTCACGTCGGGCGACGCGTGCCTGTTTATCGCAAGCTCGGCGAGTTTCGCTCTAAACGCCTGCGCGAAATTATGCACGCCGTGCTTGAGCTTGTGCCAGACGAAGCGATTACGGAAACCTTGCCGGAAGACTTACGCGTGCGCCAGCATTTAATCAATCGCGCGGAAGCTTTGCGGCGCATACATTTTCCAACCGAAGACGTGCCGCTCGCTGATTACGAACGTGCGCGCAGTCCCGCGCATTTGCGTCTGATCTTTGAAGAGTTTTTCTGGGTCGCGCTGGCTCTCGCTTTGAAACGCGGCGAAAGAATCAAAGAGCCGAAGGGCGCTGTTATCGAAATCACGGATCGAGTGCGCGCCTCGCTTGCGGCGGTGCTTCCCTTCCAGCTTACGGGCGCGCAGGAGCGAGTCGTCAAGCGCATCTTCGATGATATGCAAGCGGACGCGCCGATGAATCGCTTGCTGCAAGGCGATGTCGGCAGCGGCAAAACCATCGTCGCGCTGCAAGCGATGCTCGCCGCGATGGAAAACGGTTATCAGGCGGCGCTCATGGCTCCGACGGAAATCCTCGCCGAACAGCACGCACGCAACGTCAAACGCCTGCTTGCCCATACGCCTTACCGCGTCGAACTTTTGACGGGCAGTCTTCGCGCCACTGAAAAACGTCGCCTGCACAAAGACGCAGCGGCGGGCGAAATCCACGCCGTCATCGGCACGCACGCGCTCATACAGGACTCCGTACAGTTCGACAAACTCGGCCTTATCGTAATTGATGAACAGCATCGCTTCGGCGTGCTGCAACGCGCCGAACTCCGCTCGCGCGGCTTTCATCCTGACGTATTAGTAATGACCGCGACGCCCATTCCGCGCTCGCTCGCGATGACTGCTTACGGCGATCTGGATGTATCCGTGATTGACGAACTTCCGCCCGGACGCACGCCGATCAAAACCGTCGTCGTCGGCGAAGACCAGCGCGGCGGAGTCTACAAAGGCGTTGAGCGCGAGATACGCGCAGGGCGTCAGGGCTACATCGTTTACCCGCTCGTCGAAGAATCGGAGAAGATGGATTTGAAGGACGCGACGCGCATGTATGAACAACTGCGCGACCGGGTGTTTCCGCATTTTTCCATCGGCCTACTGCACGGCAAATTGAAGTCAGCCGAAAAGGAAGACGCGATGCGCCGCTTTGTTTCCGGCGAAACACAACTTCTCGTCGCAACGACGGTTGTCGAAGTCGGCGTTGACGTGCCGAACGCATCCGTGATGGTCATCGAACACGCCGAACGCTTCGGCCTTTCGCAATTGCATCAACTTCGCGGGCGCGTCGGGCGCGGCGCGGAGAAAAGCTTTTGCGTGCTTTTGGCTTCCGATAAGCAAACGAGCGTCGCGCGCGAACGGCTCGGCATTATGGAAGAAACTTCGGACGGCTTTCGCATCGCTGAAAAGGATTTGGAGATACGCGGCCCCGGCGAAGTGATGGGGACAAGGCAATCCGGGCTGCCCACTTTTCGCATCGGCAACCTTGTCCGCGATGTGCAGATTTTAGAGGAAGCGCGTCGCGAAGCAGACTATTATTTATCGACCAGAAAGTTGACGCGCGAAACTTCGCTGCTCGTCGAGCGTGTGCGAGGCGATGCGCGGTTCGGGTTAGCCTCAATCGGCTAAGAATAATTGTAGGGGCAGGGCTAGTCCCTGCCCGCTTGTTCACATAAAACACGGGCAGGGACAAGCCGCTGCCCCTACATATCTCGACGCGCTCATGAGTTTTGTTGGAGGCTCTATGGCGAAACGCTCGCCACGATAAAGCTGTCGCTTCGTTCAACGCATCTTTTTTGTGCTACTATTTCTACTCTTGAGAATCATCAGCGGACAATATCGCGGGCGCGTGTTGAAGAGTCCGCCGTCGATGCAGATTCGCCCGACATCGGATCGCCTGCGCGAAACGCTTTTCAACGTGCTTGCGCCGCGCATCGGAGGAGCGCGATTTCTGGACTTGTGCGCTGGCTCCGGCGCTGTCGGCATTGAAGCTTCGTCGCGCGGCGCGTCGTTCATTACCTTTGTTGACCGCTCGCGCAAGATGTGCGGCCTCGTTGAAGCGAATCTGGATTTGTGTGGAGTGCCCGAAGAAGAAACAACTGTCGTGCTGTCGGAAGCAACTGAATTTTTAAGACGCGCGGCAACACGCGGCGAAGCAAGATGGGATATAGCCTTTTTTGATCCGCCATATGCCCTCGATTACTCGCCTGTGCTAACAGCGTTCGGCGAAGGCTCGCTGCTTACGAATAATGGGGACGAACACGGCGGCGTGCTCATCATCGAGCATCATCACAAAAATCAGTTGCCAGATGAAGCGGGACAACTCCGGCGCTGGCGCATACTGAAGCAAGGCGATTCGTGTTTGAGTTTTTATGAACAGTGATCGGTGGTCAGTTATCAGTGGTCGGTTTTTAAGCAGACTACTGACTACTGACCACTAAACCTATGCTTGTGCTTGGCATTGAAAGTTCTTGCGATGAAACGGCGGCGGCAGTAGTGCGCGACGGGCGCTTGATGCTGTCGTCCGTTATTTCGTCGCAGATCGAAAAGCACCAGTCGTTCGGCGGTGTCGTGCCGGAGATTGCTTCGCGCGAGCATCTGGACAAGATCGTTCCGGTTGTCGAAGAAGCCTTCACGCGCGCGGGCATTGCCGGAAAAGATTTGAGCGGCATTGCCGTTACCATCGGCCCCGGGCTAATCGGCTCGCTGCTGGTCGGCGTCGCCTACGCGAAGGCGATGGCGTTTGCGCTCGGGCTGCCGCTCGTCGGCGTCAATCACATCGAAGGACATATCTATTCAATCGCGTTTGAGAACCCGCCTGTCGAGTATCCGGCGCTGGCGCTCGTGGTCTCCGGCGGTCATACGAATCTTTTTTTTGTGCCGGAGCCGGGCAAGTACAAAGTCGTGGCGCGCACGAGAGACGATGCGGCAGGTGAAGCTTTTGATAAAGTGGCGAAGATGTTGGGACTCGGTTATCCGGGCGGCCCCGTCATCGAGCGTCTCGCGCGCGAGGGCGATCCGCGAAGCGTGCGGCTTCCTTTGCCGCGCATGAACGACGGGCGTCCTGATTTTAGTTTCAGCGGACTCAAGACGGCTGTCTCGAAATACGTGCGCGAAACGAATCTGCGTCCCGCTGCAAAGGGCGACGAAGTTTCACAGGAAATCAAGAATCTGGCAGCGAGCTTTCAGAGCATAGTAGTGCGTTCGCTGGTCGGTACGACGGAACGCCTCGCGCTCGAATACGAACCGCGCACGTTGATCGTCGCGGGCGGCGTCGCCTGTAACAACGCTTTGCGGGAAGCGGCGAGCCAGATGGCGATGAATTTAGGCATTCCCGTTTATTTTCCGTCGCTGCATCTTTCAACTGATAACGCAGCGATGATTGCCGCCGCCGGAACCGTGAAGCTGCTGGCGGGCGAGCGTGCCGGACTCGATCTCAATGCGGACGTTTCGTTGCGGCTACAGAATATGGATGTCGAAGACGATCAACTGCGAAGAAATCGCGTGAAATATAGATTGTAGATTCGCGGAATTGTGGGATAGCAGAAAAGCGAAAGCCGCTCTTTCTTGCGAGGGAAGAGCGGCTTTGCTTTATCGTAAGACTATGCAAACAGCGCCGAAGCGCATACTGCAATCATCCTACGGAACAAGCGTTGCAACCTGATCTCTGTTCGGCTGCACGCTGATATTTTTAGCGAACTTGATGGGATTCTTCGCGTCTAATTCTATCGTGATAACATCTCCTTCACGAACATCCTTCAAAGAAATCGACTGTCCGTCCATCACTGCTTTCGTGTCCTCGCGGTCAATGGCGATGACATGCTCGACGCCCGTGCGCGCCATAACGGAAATATGCGCGTCTGTCACCTCGACCACTTTAGCGTCGATGATGCGTGTGTCAGAATCAATTTTCGGGTCGTTATTCGAGGCGGCAAAAACTGCTGCTGAGAAAAAGGTGAGCACAAGAATTGTTGCGACGGCTGCGGCAAATCTCTGTTTCATTTTTGCTCCTCGCGAATGTTGTGGAATGACAAAATCTTTGAAGGACTCGTTACGCCGAACGCAGAGAGCAAACAATGTGCCGCACAGATTGGATTTGAACGAAGTTGCAAATACCGCGAGTTTTGCAAGGCGCTGCGAAAATAAATGATGTGATGAGATTTGAATTGGAGTAAATCAATACAACGGTTCGACATGACAAGGCACGTTCTTTGTACGATAGCGAAACGCTAAACAAATTCGAGGCCGCTTGTTTTGATTACAAGCGGCCTCGAATTTGATGTGCTAATGGACGGGCGTGGGTTAGCCGAAGATGTCGCGCACTTTATCCATTAAGCCTTTGTCTTCGAGGTCGCTTGTTTCGACTTCGGCCAATTGTTCGAGAAGCCGTCTTTGTTCGCGTGTCAGAGTTTTCGGAGTCGTGACGGTCACGGAGACAAACATATCGCCGCGCCCGCGCCCGCCGAGCACAGGCATTCCGCTGCCGCGCAAGCGAAAGACCGTTCCTGTTTGTGTGCCTGCGGGAATTTTAAGCGGCTGCTCGCCATCGAGAGTTTTGACGTTTGTTTCTGCGCCGAGCGCGGCCTGCGAAAATGTCACAGGCACAGACGAATAAAGATTGCTTCCCTGTCGCTCGAATTGTTCGTGTTCGGCGACGTGAATCACGACGTAAAGATCACCCGCCGGGCCGCCCTGCGTTCCTCCCTCGCCTTCGCCCGTGATACGCAAGCGCGATCCCATTTCAACGCCAGCAGGAATTTTTACTTCGATTGTCTTTTCACGTTCGACGCGCCCTTCGCCTTTGCAATTCTGGCACGGCGACTTAATGATGCGTCCCGTTCCGCGACACGTGGCGCAGGTGCGCGCGACGGAAAAGAAACCTTGCTGGTAACGCACTTGGCCTGCGCCGTTGCAGGTCATGCAGGTTTCGACTTGCGTTCCTTCGGCAGCGCCGGAGCCTTTGCAGACTTCACAGGCTTCCAGACGCGGCAGACGCAAATTTGCGGTCATGCCTTTGGCAGCGTCTTCCAAAGTTATTTCCAAATCATAGCGAAGGTCTGCGCCGCGCTGCGCCGCGCTGCGCCGCCCGCCGGACGCGCGCGCGCCGCTCGCGCCGAAGACATCGCCGAAGCCGAACAAATCGCCGAGAATGTCTTCGATGCCGCCGAATCCTTGCGCGTTCCAACTTCCGGCACCGCTCGCCACGCCCGCATGTCCGAAGCGATCATACCGCTTGCGCTGTTCCGTGTCGGAGAGCACAGAGTAAGCTTCGGCGGCTTCTTTGAACTGATCTTCGGCTGCTGCGTCGCCGGGGTTTTTGTCGGGATGATAGAGCACTGCCAAACGCCTGTATGCGCTCTTGAGGTCTGCTTCGGAAACTGTCCGGCTTACTTCCAGCACTTCATAATAATCACGTTTACTCATTCGACTGTAAAATACCTTTCGCCTTGCGGCTTCTTAAAAATCGAGCTTTATATTTTCTTCTAAATTTCGATAACACGCAACGCTCGCGGCGTTCAGACAAAGCGACAGCTTGACAGATACATCAATCTGTCAAGCTGTTGAAAAGAGAGTTGACGTTTTTGCTAACTCGCTGTCTCGCCATCGGTGTTTGGATTCATCATCGCGCTGGTAAGTTGGGCAGCGAGTTGTTCGACGCCTTCGAGCGCGCGGCGAATATCTTCCGGGTTGTCGGACTGCGCTGCCGCTGCGCCTTCCGTAAGCGCGCGTTGGCCTTCGCGTTGATCTTCCGGCGAGAGAGCGCTGCCGAACTCTGTGAATGTGCGCTGCGTGTTGCGTACAAATCCATCTAATTTGTTGCGCAGGGCAATCAATTCTTTGACGCGTCGATCCATGTCGGACGATGAATGCGCCTCTGTAATCAAACGCTCAATCTCGTCCGCCGAAAGACCCGAAGCGGGCGTGATGCGCATTTGTTGTTCGCGTCCCGTCGCCTTGTCTTGCGCCGAGACGGAGACGATGCCGCTGGCGTCCACTTCAAAAGAGACTTCGATTTGCGGCGCGCCACGTTCGCCGGGCGGAATCCCGACCAACTCGAATTTTCCGAGCGAACGATTGCCCTGTGCCACTTCGCGCTCGCCCTGCAACACGTGAATCTCGACGGACGATTGATTATCGACGACGGTTGTAAACGTCAAACTGTTGCGCAACGGAATCGTCGAATTGCGTTCGATGATTTTGGTGAAAAGCCCGCCGCGAGTTTCAAGTCCGAGACTCAACGGCAGCACATCCAGCAGCACAATATCTTTAACGTCGCCCGTCAGCACGCCGCCTTGAATCGCCGCGCCCATCGCCACCACTTCGTCCGGGTTGATCTCTGCGGAAGCTTCTTTGCCGAAAATCTCCTGCACGGTGCGAACGATGACAGGCGAGCGCGTTTGCCCGCCGACAAGAATCACCTTATCAATATCGGCTGGCTGAAGCTTCGCGTCCCAGAGCGCTTTCTGGCACGGCTCGACGGTTCTTTCGACGAGGTCTGCCACGAGTTGCTCGAAAACCTCGCGCGTCAAGGTTTTGTTGAAATGCTTTGGCCCGGAAGCATCTGCGGCGATAAACGGCAAATTGATGTTCGTCTCAGCCACAGACGAGAGTTCGCACTTGGCGCGTTCCGCAGCTTCCTTCAAGCGTTGCAAAGCGAGGCGTTCCTGTCGCAGATCGAGTCCTGTGTCTTCGCGAAACTGCTCGGCCATCCAATTAATAATCCGGTCATCGAAATCTTCGCCGCCGAGGAATGTATCGCCGGAAGTCGAAAGCACTTCAAAGACGCCTTCATTCATTTCAAGAATCGAAACGTCGAACGTGCCGCCGCCGAGATCGTAGACGGCGATGCGTTCGGATTCGGTTTTGCCCAAGCCATAGGCAAGCGCGGCGGCTGTCGGCTCGTTGATAATGCGTTCGATTTTAAGACCGGCGATTTTGCCCGCGTCCTTTGTCGCCTGCCGCTGCGTGTCATCGAAATAGGCAGGCACGGTGACGATGGCTTCTGTGACGGCTTCGCCGAGAAAATCTTCGGCGGCGGCTTTGAGGCGTTGCAAAACGATGCCCGATATTTCCGGCGGGCTGTAGGTTCGTCCCTGCACACGTATACGCGCGTCGCCGTTTTGCGAATCAATAATCTCGAACGGCGTGGTTTCTTTCATGCGCTGTGTTTCGGGCGCACTGAACTTGCGCCCGATCAGACGCTTGACGGCGTAGACCGTGTTTGCAGAGTTAGTGACGGCCTGCCGCTTGGCGATCTGCCCGACGAGCCGCTCGCCTTTGTCTGTGAACCCGACCACTGTCGGGGTCGTGCGCCCGCCTTCTTTGTTAGGCACAATCTGCACCGCTCCGCCTTCGAGCACGGCGACGCAGCAATTAGTCGTTCCTAAATCTATTCCGACAACTTTACCCATAATATTTTGATGAGGAAAAGAAGTAGTCAGAAGTCAGGAGCCAGAAGTCAGAATGAGCAAACGACGTTCATGTTCATCACGCGTGATTCCTGTTCTTATTCTGTCTCCTGACTTCTGACTCCTGAATACTATTTACTGGCTTCACTCTTTACTTTGTTGCTACTTTGACCATCGCCGGGCGCAAAAGTTTTTCGCCCAGAACGTAACCGCGCGCGAGTTCCTGCATCACTGTGTCAGGTTCGTAATCCTCTGTGCTTTCGGTTGCCACAGCTTCGTGGAGATGCGGATCGAAAGGCTGTCCGAGGGCTTCGACGGGACGCAGTCCCAATTCTTCCAGAACAGCATTAAGCTGCTTTGAAATCAATTCAACGCCGTTAAGAAAATGCCTGAACTCCTTCGACTCGCTCGCCTGCACAAAAGCTTCTGCATCGAGCGCGCGTCGTAGATTGTCGAGTACGGGCAGCAGATTGCCGACCACATCGCCGACAATTTTGTTGTAATTTTCTCCGCGCTCGCGCTCCATGCGCTTGCGGTAATTCTCAAAATCCGCTTGACGGCGCGAAAGCTTGTCCTGCAAATCAATGCGCTCCGCCTCGAGCCGCTTGAGTTCGGCGCGGGCGGCAATTAACTCCGCAAGCATCGGGCCAGCGGCTGACGCAGGAGGAGCAGCTTCAGATTTATCCGCAGATTGCGGCGCGGCACCTGCTGGCTGCTCTGCGGTGTCCGCCGTATCCGTGTTATCACGATTATGCGGCAATTCGTTTGAGGACGGGCTGCCCGCGTTGTCTCTATCGTCGGCGCGATCACGTCCCGTAGTGTCCGGCTGCTCTGCGCCTCGATCAATACGGCGCTGCATCTCCGTTTCGCCTTCATAGCTGGACTGACTTCCGATCTCTTCGGGCGTCAATTCGCCGTCGCTGCTACTGTTGCCGCCGCCGTTTCCTGCTTCGCCGGACGAATCCTGCTTGTCATTGCTCGAAGCACCCGCTCCGGCAGATTCTTCATCCGCGAAGTGAATCGGAATGCGGTTCGGCAGTGACTCTTCTCTGTTAACACCCATAATTTGAACCTTTGAAATGTTAGGGATATAAAGCAATCGCGCGACACTTTGCCGCCGCTTCACGGACACGAGACATCTTAGTTGAAGGTTGTTTCTTCGCGAAGCAATTGCTCGACAAGCCGCGCGACATAATTGACGACACCGATCATTCTCGCATACTCGATACGAACGGGGCCGACGACGCCGAGTGTTCCGCTGGCGCGACCTTCGCCGATCCGATAGGACGCCGTAATCAACGCGCAATCCTGCATCGAAGGAGCGACGTGCTCGCGCCCGATCACGACGCGCACGCCGGTCATCGCCGGATCGCGCGCCACACACTCATTCAATATTTTAACGAGACGCGTTTTTTCCTCGAAGGTGCGGAACAGTTCGCGCATTCGCTCGACATCTGCAAAGTCGGGCTTGGAGAGTATGTTCGACGCGCCATCGACGTAAACATCGCCCGTCACGTCTTCCTCGCCTTCGAGACTGCGCTCGCAAAGCAGTATGGCATTGCGCAACAAAGAATCGTAGAGCGCTTTTTCTTCGCGCATTAATTCGAGAATTTCCGCGCGAATCGCCGCCAGACTTTTGCCGCCATACTCCGCATTCAGATAGCGCGCCGTCCGCTCAAGTTCATCCTGACTCAATTCATCTTCGACTTGAATGATTTTGTTCTGGACGATGTTCGGCGCGGAGATCAGCACAACGAGAATACGCTTGTCCGAAAGATGCACGAATTCTATGTGCTGCAAAACATTGTCGGCGAGCGACGGCGACACGACGATCCCGACGTTCTGCGACAGCGCAGACAAAAGATGCGAAGTCTTTTCCATTAAACGGCTGGGAGCGCTGCTCAATTCGCTTTTTGAAATTCCGAGCAGTTTATTAATCGCCGCCATATCGGTTTTGGACAAACGCGCATTGAGCACATCCGTTTGCTGCGCGAGCATGTGATCGACGTAAAAGCGATAGCCTTTGTCTGTCGGGATGCGTCCGGCGGAGGTGTGCGGCTGTTCGACGAGGCCTGCTTCTTCCAGTTCAATCATCACGTTACGAATCGTCGGCGCGCTCCATCCGGCGGTGCGCGCGGCGCGCGTCGCAATCGTTCGTGAGCCGACGGGTTCGCCCGTCACCAAATGTTCATTGATGAGCGCACACAAAACCGCCTGCCCGCGCGAATCGGGCATCTTGGCGTGCGAAGTCAGCGAACTCGAGTTGCGAACGGTCATCGGGTGCTAAAAGAGACAACGGAAGAAGGGCAGTTGGTAGCTTCCGTGGGAAGTAGACTACCTTAGCATAAAATCAATAACATTGCGTTTGACAACTGTCAACAACTTCAGCCAAGCAGAATTAACGATAACTTAAGAACAGCGCACCGAAAGCAAGCTAGGGCGTGCAAGACTTTTGCATTATACCGAATCATAAAAGCCGCCTGCAATCTTTTATATGCCCGGACACGGCTGTTTTACCAACTGCTGATAAAGTTTAACTCGCAATTTCACTTAAGTTTACAAGTCAGGATTAGAATTTTCCATTACTTATTTCAGCGTAAACGGTGTACTGCTTAGGTTTATACGACGGGAGTATTTCACTTCTAAAATGTCCGGCGGTGGGTCACGCGTCCATTTAGTGGCGCTTCAACAGCTTAGCCCGCTACACGTAATAGATCATTGACGCATCGCCGGGGCATTCGTAATATTCAGTGGCAACGCACAATCAACGGATTCGGAAGCAGCAAAATAGATTTTCACGGCTCCGAAACTTTAGCTTGAGCGGACTATCTTACAGCAATCGGCGGCGCATATTTATTTGCAATTTGTTTTGAAGAGTTATCTATGTCGCAATCTTTGGATCATCTGAGCAGGCTGTTTACAGACGCTTTTCGCCAACTCGGACGCAAAACCGCGCTGCCTGAAATCGAAGTCCGATTTTACCCTTACGCGGGCGTGCATCACACGATTCGCGTGCGCGGCGGGCGCGTGTATGTGCGCGTCTCGGATATTTTCAAAAATGCGCCGCTCGAAGTTCACCGCGCGCTCGCCTTCGTTCTGGTCGCCAAACTTTTAGGCAAACAAACGCCCGACGTACACGAACGCATCTACAAAGCTTTCGCTTACACGCCGCAAATCCTGCGCGCTTCGGACATCGCGCGCCGTCGTCGCGGGCGCAAAATAATTTCAACATCGAGAGGACGCGTCTACGACTTAGACAAATTGTTTGCGCGCGTCAATCAACGCCACTTCGATGATGCGATACAGAAGCCGACGCTGACATGGTCGCAACGCCGCACGCGCCGTATCCTAGGCCATCACGACGCCGTACACGACACCATTGTAATCAGCAAAACTCTTGACGCGCGAGACGTTCCCGAATGGTTCGTCGAATACATTCTTTACCACGAAATGCTGCACATCAAACATCCCGCGCGCATTATCAATGGCCGCCGTTATTATCACACGAACGCCTTTCGCGCGGACGAGCAACGCTTCCCGCACTATGAAGCGGCGCAGGATTGGCTCGAACATATCGCACGCCTGCGCAGAGAACTTCCGCGCGCACGCGCCGCCTGAAAAACTTCAACCACGCTGGACAAATTCCGCACCATCCCGCTAGACTACGCAGTTTGCTATCAAGCGCGCCTGCGCTTCCTACGGCGCATCGGCATATTCAATATATTCAATCAGGGGAATCTTAATTTATACGGAGACGATTTTTTTCTTATGGCAATTTCAGCGACTCAAATCCGGCGCGGCATGGTCATCCTTTTTGAAGGCCAGCTCTGCAAAGTAGTCGAGTTTCGCCACCACACGCCCGGCAATCTGCGCGCGATGGTACAAAGCAAACTGCGCAACCTGCGAACCGGCGCGAGTTTTGAGCATCGTTTCCGATCATCCGACACTATCGAGCGCGCCGCACTCGAACAGCACGAGATGGAATATCTCTACTCGGACGGCTCGCAGCATCACTTTATGAATACGGAAAACTATGAGCAGACCGCATTGAGCGAAGAGGATTTGGGCGACGCGGCGCAGTGGCTAACGCCCGGCCTCAAGATTCAAGTCGAGTTCTACGAAGGCGCGCCCATCGGCATAGACCTTCCGCCGTCAATGGAACTCACAGTCACGCGCACAGACCCGACGCTGAAAGGCGCAACCGTTTCAAACGTCAATAAGCCCGCGACACTTGAAAACGGCGTCACCGTTCAAGTTCCGCCCTTCGTCAATCAAGGCGACCGTATCCGCGTTGATCCAACCGAAGGCCGCTACATCGAACGAGCTAAATGAGCATTCAGAAGTCAGGAGACAGAAGTCAGAATGAAGAAAAGAAGCGACTCTCGATTCGCGTTAATGTTCGCTCTGTTTGCTTTTATTCTGTCTACTGACATCTGACTCCTGAATACTGTTTCCTGACTTCTTAATCTGTGTATCTTCTCTACAACGCTCTTTACACGCTCGGCTGGCTGGCGCTGCTGCCATACTTTGCCTTTGCCGCATTGCGACACGGAAAGTATGCGGCGGGACTTATGGAACGCTTCGGCGCGCTTCCGGCTTTTGATACAAAAGGGCGTCCCGTTGTCTGGCTGCACTGTGTTTCAGTCGGCGAAACACAGGCCGCGCGTCCGCTCGCGCGCCGTCTCCTCGAAGAATACACGTCGCACACCCTCGTCGTTTCCACAATTACTTTGACCGGCCAGCGCATCGCGCGCGAAGCGTTTGGAGCGGATGCGGCGCTCGTCTTTTACTTTCCTTTCGATTGGGCGTGGAGCGTGCGCCGTGCGCTCAATCGCATCAAGCCTTCGACTGTGCTCATCATGGAAACGGAATTGTGGCCGCGCTTTCTACGCGAATGCCGCGTGCGCCGTGTTCCCGTCGCGCTCGTCAACGGGCGGCTCTCCGAACGTTCTATGCGCGGCTACAAACGCGTCGGGCGATTCATCGAACGCGTCGTCAACGATCTCTCGCTGGCGCTGATGCAAACCGCAGAAGATGCTGCGCGCATCGAAGCTTTAGGGCTTTCGCGCAATCGCGTAGAAGTGACGGGTAACATAAAGTTCGACGCGCAGAATGATTCGAGCGAGGCGGCATTGACGGGAGAATTTAGCACGCGTTTCGGATTTTCAAATGAGTGCCCGCTGCTTGTCGCCGCCAGTACGCACGCACCCGAAGAGCGCATCGTCATCGAAGCCTTCAAGGAAATCAGTCGCTTCGCCGCAGACATGAACAAACCGCGCCTACTGATCGCTCCACGCCATCCGGAACGCTTCACGGAAGTCGCCGCGTTGCTCTCTGCATCCGGCCTTGCATGGACGCGCCGCACGCACGACCCGTCCATCCTTGATGAAACATGCGATGCGGTGTTGCTTGATTCAATCGGCGAGTTGCGCGCGATTTATCCGCTCGCCGAAATCGTTTTTGTCGGCGGCAGCATCGCGCAGACAGGCGGCCACAACGTACTCGAACCGGCAGCCGCCCGCGCGTGCATTGTGACGGGCGCGCACACGCAAAACTTCGCGGCCATCATCAATGCTTTTCGTGAACACGATGCGTTGATACAACTTCCCGACGCGACGGAAAGAGATGCGCCGCGCTTGCTCGCACGCGTCTTTACCGAACTTCTCTCAGATGATAAAAAGCGCGAAGCCCTTGGGCGAAACGCACGCGACACCTTCGAGCGCAATCAAGGCGCGACAAAACGCACCGTCGAACTGCTCGCGCCACTCTTTGCAGCGCCTCCGAAAACCACGCGCTGACGTTCGCTTTCGTTTGCGTTGTGTACGTGCGCAGTTACGTTCGTCAATAAAACTTTCCCGCAAATGAACGCTTTTTCGGAAATGATGCTCACGCCTTTCGGTGCTGTTTACGGCGCAGTAATGCGCGCGCGCGCGGCGCTTTACCACAGCGGCGCGCTCCGGTCATATAAGATTGAAGCGCCTGTTATCAGCGTCGGAAATATCACGACGGGCGGCTCCGGCAAAACGCCGCTTGTCGAATGGCTTGCGCGAAGCGTGGCGCGCGAAGGCAGGCGTCCGTGTGTGTTGACGCGCGGGTACGGGCGCGTCAATCCGCAGCGTCGTGTCGTAGTGTCTGACGGCGAGAACATTTTGGCGGACGCGCGTGAGGGCGGCGACGAGCCGTATCTGCTGGCTGAAAAACTGATCGGGACGGCGTCGGTAATCAGCGACCGTAACCGCGTGGCAGCAGCGCGTTGGGCGTTAAAGAATCTTCGTTCCGATCTCTTTATTCTCGACGATGGCTTTCAACATCTGCGTATCAAACGCGACCTCGACATTGTCACGCTGGATGCGATGAACCCTTTCGGCGGCGACGGCAATGGCAGACTGCTTCCGCGCGGAAGGCTACGCGAACCAATAGCCTCACTCGCGCGCGCCGACTGTATCATCATCACCCGCGCCGATATGATCGCGGACGCAGATGCCTTACGCGCAACAGTGCGAGAGTTGAGTGGTGTGCGTACAATCCTGCTCGCGCGCTCTCGAACGACTGCCGTACATCCACTGTCTTCTTCGGAAAAAGAACGCGCGCCGAATGCAAACGATTCTTTGCCGCAGCCAATCGCAGCCTTTTGCGCTCTCGGAAATCCGCAAGCTTTCTTCGCGCACCTCGCGCGCAGCGATTACCACTTAAGCCATACGCGCAGCTTTCGGGATCATCACGTGTACACGCAGGAAGACGCGGATGCGCTCGCGCGTGAAGCCGCACGGAACGGCGCGCGAATGCTTGTGACGACGGCTAAGGACGCCGTCAAGTTGCGTGCGCTGCGATTCGCGTTGCCCTGTTATGTAATCGAGATTGCGGTAGAGTTTGACGATGAAGAAGCGCTACTCGACTTGCTCCGCGAAGCGATGCGCAAATAGGATTTATAAGTTTCCAACCTACAATCTCGAAGGAGAAACACAACGCTTATCAAATGCTGATGGTTTGATCGCCGTGCTGAAAAATTAACAGCGAAGCGGTGCGTTAGCCAGCGGGGGTTTCGTTGGGCGGCGGCGCTGTGTTGTCGGTTGCTGGCAGCGTTGGTTTGGGCAGCGGTGGCGGCTGCTTGTTCTTTTGCGCGGGAGGCGGCGGCGGCGGTTCCGCATCTGAATTTGCGTTCGCGGCAGGCGTCGTTTGCGGCGTCGGCTGTTGACGGCGCTCGCTGTTTTTATTCGACTCTGGAAGAACAACCTCGACTCCGTTTGTACTCGCCGCGTTAGCGTTTTGTTCCGACGGGTTGCCCGCGCCTGTGTTTCGTCGGTTGCCGTTTGTATTTGCGTTTGTGTTGCCGAGGCCGGGAAATGTCGTTCCGGTTTCTCGGTTAGCGGTTCCGATGGATGTAGAGTTTGCGTTGACGCCAGAAGTGTTGGCGTTTACGTTCGATGGAACGATGGCAGTAGTGATGCCCTTTTCGCCTTGCCCTGTCGGAGCCTGCGCGGGCGTGACTGGCTGGCCGTTCGGATCGCTCGTTAGCTGCGTGGGATTTTGATTATTCGCAGGAGCAGTAGACTTGCGCGAGGTGATCGCGTAGACAATCGCAAAGACGACGAGCAGCGCCACGGCGGACAATCCGATGATGCGTGCCAGATTAAAATTTTCCGGCGGAGGCGGCACGGCGTATTGCGAGTTGATGCTTTCGGTTTCGACAACGGCGGATCGTCCCGGTTGCGGCGGCACGACAATCGTCGAATCGTCCTCTTCTATGTCCGTCGTCGGGCGCGGCGCATTGTTCGAGGCTGTGGGCACGACGATACGCGCCGTCGCGCGCTCAGGCGCAACGCCCGCTGTGGCTATTCCGGCAGCGGCGTCCGCTTGAGTTTGGCCTTTAGCAGCAAGCGCGAGCGCGTCCGCCAATTCGCCGACTGTCTGATAGCGATCTTCGGGACGTTTCGCCATCGCCTGCGTCACGATGCGGCTGACTGCCGGTGGTAAATCACTGCGATCTTCGAGAAGCGACGGCGGCGGTTCCTGCAAATGCTTCATCATGACGGCGGTCGGTGAATCGCCGGAGAACGGCACATGCCCTACGAGCATTTCGTAAAGAATTACGCCTAAGCTGTAAATGTCCGAACGCGCATCGAGTTCCGAAGCCTGCGAGCATTGTTCGGGCGACATATACTGCGGCGTGCCGATAATTAAATTGGGCGCGGTCAGGGCGGGGTCTTGCCCGAGGGGTTCCTGAATTTTCGCGATGCCGAAATCCAGAACCTTCGCCCAGTCCTGCCCGTTGTCCGCGTCCACCAGCATGATGTTGTCGCTCTTGAGATCGCGATGAACAACACCTTCGGCGTGCGCGGCGGCGAGCGCGCCCGTCACCTGCCGCATAATCTCGACGACGCGCGGCAGCGGCATTTGCCCGTCTTGATGAATTACTTCCTTGAGCGTGCGGCCACGCAGATATTCCATGACGAGAAAAACGACGCCGTTTTCCGATTCACCGAAGTCTGTGACGTTTAAGGCGTGCGGGTGTGAGATACGCGAGGCGGCTCTGGCTTCTCTGGAAAAGCGTTGAACGATTTTATCGTCGGCGGCAAGCGATGGATGCAGCACTTTGATGGCAACGGTTTTGTCCATCAAAATGTGCGTGGCGCGATAGACTGTTCCCATGCCGCCTTCGCTCAAGTGTTCTTCGACGCGATATTTATCGGCGAGCGTCTGGCCGACGAGCGCATCACCGGCTTTTTCTAAAGCCGTGCCGTCTGACGTACATATACTATTGGTGTCCTGATATTCTCGGCCACACTGCGGACATTTCTTCATCGACTTGTTTTGCCTCGCCGTATTTGCGCTTCAAAGAAGCAATCGAATGGAGCGTATCACACGCTTCCGGTCACGCGCAAACGTAAGCTTTCGTAAGCTTTCGCAAGACTTGAAATCACAAAAATTAAACAACTGAGATGAATTGTTCCTGCCCGTGTCGCATAACTTCAAGGCCGCTTCCGGGCGCTCGATGAAACACGGGCAGGAACTGTCATGGTGTGGTGGCAAGCGGCCGGGTCGCTTATTGAGAAACAATGCGGACGCTGAAGCTGCCGCTGTTGTCGTTCACGTTGTCGTCGTTGATGAGCAGAATTAATCTGCCGTCAACTTGCGCGGTAATCGTTTGCTGGCTGCCGACGAGGAACGGCTGCGAAGCCTGATTGTTCGTCGCCTGTATGTAGCCGATCAAAGCACCGACGCCCGCATCCGGCACAGGATATGCGCCGAGCACTGCGCCGAAGCCTGCGCGCCCGCCGTTGGGCGAGACACTTCCGGCGCGTCGCCCTGCGATGATATTGCCCGTCGCCGTGATCGTCACTTGCTCGCCCGCGCGCAAATCGATGCCCGTATCCGTGCCGCGCGAATTAGCAGGCACATTGATGGTCACGTCGCGCGGAGTGCGGCTTGAGTTGTTATTATTGTTTCCGCCGAAGCCGCCGTTTTGATCCGTGTTGTTTCCGCTGCCGGTGCGCGGGCGCACGGGCGCGGGATTGGAATTGCCGCTGCCGTTTCCAAAGGGATCGAATTGATCGTCGCGGTCTACGCTATCGTTCGCGCCGCGATTGCCGTTCGGATTGTTGTTCGCGCCGGCGGAATTGCGTAGCGAATTGAAATCGAGTTCCGTGCGAATCTGCGCGATGAATGAGCCGCGCGCGTCCGTGTATGTACTGCGGTTGGCGGTCAGGTAAAGACGCCCGTCGCGGTCTGCGACGAGTTCGCGGTTGAGGCCGATTTCAATAATGGGCGCGTTCGGGTCATTGCTGATCGCGCCGATAAGCACTCCTTCGGCGGCGCGCGGCAATGGCGCTGATGGGTCAGTCGAGCGCAATCCGCCCGGCGTAATGCGTGTGCGCCCTGTAACGATTGTTCCCGTCGAGGTGACGCGAACACGCTGCCCGCGACGCAGATCAACGCCGCTGTCAATCCAGTTTGGCCCGAGCGTCACTTCGACATTGCGCGTTTGAAAGCGCGCTTCATCGAGCGAGCGCCCGTCGATTTCAATACGTTCGATGTCGCGCGGGCGAAAGAATTGAACCTCACCGGCGGCAGCGGCGTTTCCCGTTTGCGTGGAATTCGCGGGCGTGCCTTGTAAATTATCCGTGAGCCGCACGGCGAAGCGCCCGCCGATGAAGCCGAGCACAGTGCCGCGAACGGTGCGCCCGTCGCGCAGATAAATCGTATCAGCCGCGACAGAAGATGCAGTAATCAATGCGATGGCAAGTGCCAGAACAATCTTTTTCATAAAAGTTACCTTCCTTATTTTAGTTTGAGAGACGCAGATAAAAAGTTCAGCGCCTACATGCTTAAAAACGTTCGACGTGGATACAAAATTACGGGATCGTGTAAAGCCAAAGGGGGAATGAAGAACCGTGGGGAGTTGATCGTTCGTGCCGCGCTCGCTGGATGATTTAGCGTACGCTTGTTTCGCGTCTGCAAAAACAAATGCGGGCGCAAGCATATCATATAAGCCTGCGCCCGCGTCTGTTTTGTCCGGCGTTATTATCCTGCTTTGGTAAAGACGACCAGCAGCGCAAACAGCACAAGGGATTCGATCAGCGCGAGGCCGAGAATCATCAAGGTTTGAATGCGCGCGGCGGCTGCCGGATTACGCGCCGCGCCTTCGCACGCCGCTGCCGCAACTTTTCCCTGTCCGAGCGCGCCGAGTCCCGCCGCAATCGCAAAACCTATTCCGGCGGCAATCTTGCCGTACTTGCCTACACTAAACTCATTGTCGGCGGCAGCCGCAGCCGTCTGCGCAAAGGCTGGCGCGGCGGCGAACAATACGCCGATTACCGCGAAGAACATCATTCTGAATTTGCTCATTTTATTTTCTCCGTAAGCTGTGATCCGTTCAAAATGCTTTCATAGCATGTCGGTTTACGCGTGTAAGTCGGCAGCGAATCCAAGTCGTTTTATGATGTCGCCCGCCTCCGGTATTCAACGCTTCTTTGGGAAGAAACGCCGCTCCTGCGATGCGAGAAATTTTAGTTTGCCTTCCTCACGGGAAAGCGATTCGGCGACTTGTGATTGACTGCAACTCCACTACGATTAGCGCGCACGCTTTTCAAAGTAGGCTTTGAACCGGATCATTTTCGGTTTAGCGCTTCAACGTGTGGCGGCGCGCGTGCCGCCATCGCTCGAAAAGCGCGTTGGGTAAAATTTTTAAGTCAACACAGCCGCGATAAAGCCGCCGCCTTCATCCTCGTCGCCGGGCGCTGGCTGGTGATGATCGTCGTGTGGCGCGTGTGTTACTTCGCTGATGTAAAGCATAGACAAAAGCGTAAAGACGAATGTCTGCACAAACGCGACGAAGAGGCCGAGCGGCATCAGCAGCACGGGAACAAACCAGAAGGTATATCCCGGAGCAAGGTTGGCGATGGTATTTGCAACCTGTTCGTCAGCGAAAATATTGCCGAAGAGACGTATGCCGAGCGACATCGGGCGAATCAGATTACTGACAATCTCGATTGGAAACATGAGCGGCGCGATCCACCAGATCGGCCCGGCGAAATGTTTGAGATGATTGAATAATCCATTCTCTTTAATGCCGATGGCGTTGTAATAAACAAACGACGAAATGCCGAGCGCAAACGTCACGCTCGTCGAAGCCGTCGGTGACACGAACAGCGGAAAAAAGCCCATCAGGTTCGACACCAGAATCAGCAGCGCAAAGGTCGCGACGACCGGAAAATATTTAAGGCCGTGATCGCCGATAATGTCCGCGATCAAATTGCGTATCGCCAGCACGCCGGCTTCAAGAGTCTGCTGCCCGCCCGACGGATCATCCGCCGACAACCTCGCTTTGAAAATCCAGATAATCGTCAGACATATAAGGCACGCCACCACGAACATCACCGTGTACCAAGGCACGGCGTTCTCCGGCGTGTACGCGCCGAACATACCTTCGGCAGTCGTGCCGAAGTGCGAGAAAAATCTATCCCACAAAGGCTTCGTGTACGCCAGCTCGAATCTGTTCAAAGGTTCGCCGATATAATAATTGACTAACTCAACGAGTATCGGCTCGTGATGCGCTCCGCCTGCTTGCAACAACATATTCTCTCCGTTTCAAATAATCTCGCTCGATCTATCCGCGCTTTTTTCCGCGCGCTCGAATCCAACTCTTAAAATTTTTCGCGGTGAATGATTGCCGCATACATCTGCGCGGAGGCTTCGATCATCAACGCGGCGACGAACGCACACAATCCCGCGATTGTTGCCCACACAGACACGACGTTCAACATCACAGCCGCGCACACAATCGCCGTCACAATAAAATAGCGCAGTATAAAACGCCACTTGATGCGCCCGCGCAATTCTTCTGCGGATGCGCCCGTGCCGCTTAAAATCGCCGCCACAGACGTGCGCAACCAATGATGATTAAAGAGCGATAGCAGACCGCCGAGCAGCAGTCCCGTCGCCACACGCCACGTAGCAAACATCGCGCCCGCAACAACCGCCAGCGCAATCGCTACGCACATGCCGAGAAACAAACGCCGCTTCAAACCGGCGTCATCGGCAATCGCATCATGGTTTACACTGTGGATTATTTCACTCATTGCAAAGCCCGTTATTTTACATGCACAGGCACGGACTGTCGAGTTGGCGGGAAAGATTATCTCTCGCTATTTTCGTAATAGAAGGCGGTCAATGACCTCCGCCAGATGTTCCAGATCGTTCGGCTTGTTGATGAATTCGTTGCAGCCTGCGGCGAGTGCTGCCGACTGTAAATCGAGCGTGTCATGCGCAGAGACGGCGACAATCGGCACGCCTTGAAGCTCAACGCAGTTGCGTATGTTGCGCGCCGTCGCAAAGCCGTCAACCTTTGGCATAAACATATCGAGCACGACGAGCGCAGGACGTTCGCGCCGCGCAATCTCCAGCGCCTCCGTCCCGTTCTCCGCTTCGATGACGCGATAGCCGCGCTGCTCCAGCCACAACTTCAGCGTCAGGCGTATATCTTCGTAATCGTCCACCACCAGAATCAGCGGCGCGGTCTGCGTGTCGGCACTCATTTCTTATCCTCTCTATTAAACAGGCAATCGAACGCTCCGGCGCGGTCAGGAAATTTTCGACAGCAGCCGTACAAATTGATAGAAACCGATAATCGATCCGACGACAATGCCCGCGACGAGCAGCCACGGTTTTGTGCCGAGCCAATTATCCAACGCCCAACCGATTCCGAGAAACGCCGCAATCGAAACGAAGAGCGCGAGCGCCGCCGCATACGCGAGGCCGCTCTTGCGCGCAGAGTCTTTGTCGTCTTGGTTGGACATAGGAATCAGAAGTCAGGAGTCAGTATTCAGAAGTCAGAATGAAGAAGCGGCGGTGCTGGCGTTGATGCTCATTATATGCACGTCTTTCTTTTATTCTGTCTCCTGACTTCTGAATACTCGCTTTTCACCATTTCCCGCGCGTCACGTAATTCTTCGGGAGTTCGTAAAGCAGTGCGCGGCGCGAGTGGCGCATCGAGTCGTGTATGAAGCAGACGTGCGTACACCAGCAGGCGCGGCCTTCGTCAATCGCTTGGAGTTCGGCGTTTCTTTCATGCGCCGCCCAGAGTTTCCCGAAATCGTAATTGTAATCGGCAAGCGTCGCAAACTTTTCGCGCAATTCGCAGGCGCGCACGTCGCCGTTGTAATCAATCACAGCCGTCGTCTCGCCCGCCGTGCATGGAAAAGGCCACGCCGTTTGTGTCTCGAAATTCGCGTGCTGCGTGCGGTAATGCGTTGTAATCGCGCCGACGTAGGCGATTGTTTTAACGAAGCGTTTCGCCGCGTCATCTGCGGCAAACATACGCGCCGCATAACGCTTTGTTAGTTCCGCAACATGCGCGTATATCGCGGGCAACACTTCCGGCGGCACCTGTTTGATTTCGTCGCCCGTCTTCGTTTCGCCGCGAATGATATTGAAGTATTGCCCGTCGAGTTTGAAATTGCTCCACAGAAACTCTGAAAGCTTTTCTATCTCACCGTAATTCTCCGCGCAGACAACCGTATTGACGTTGAGGCGAAAGCGGTGCGCGTATTTTGCCTTCAACGGATAAAGAAAACGTATGCAGTCGAGCGTTCGTTCCCAATTGCCCGGCACGCCTCTGATTTCATCGTGCGTCGCGCCGTAGCCGTCGAGCGCGATATTCAAATAAAGATCAAGCTGTGGATGACGTTCAAGCGCCAAGTCAACAATTTCGTAAGCACGCGATTTGACGAGGCCGTTGGTTGGAACAATCACGCGGCGCACTTTGTTGTTTTCGACGAACGCATCGATGATTTCCGGCACGTCGCGCCGCAAGGTCGGTTCGCCGCCCGATAGCCAGAGGTCAATTATCAAAGGCATCGTCTGCGAAATCTTTTCAATTTGCGCGAAGGTAAGATCGCCGGGCTGATTCAATTCTTCATGGTAAAAACAGGTCTTGCAGAAAGCGTTGCAGCGCGAAGTGACGAAGAGAATGAGCGTGCCGAGTTGCCGCTCGCGTTTCGTCGAACGAAGCAATTGAACGAGTTGCGTAGCTTTATTAGACACGCGGCGCGGCTCCGTCTGCGTTCATGTTTTTATCAGCTTTCACCACAGGGATAATGACCGTTTCCGTCGGCGATTTCAATTCGTAAACAATCCCGCGCCATTCGATGCGCCTTGAGAGCGCTGCCCGAAGCGCGTTGTAAAGATAGAGCGCCGAAGCCAGCGGCCACCAAAAGATATGCGCGAAAGCATCCCGCTGCAACTGCGCGCGATAAGCGGCGAGCGGCAACGCAATCGCCTGCAAACGCACATAAGCCTTCGCGCTGCCGAGCGCAAAAATGCACAGCACGAACACGAGCGGCAACGCGTATGAAAAACCGAGCGCGGCGCGAACGATGACGAGCGCGATGCCGCCAAAGAACACGAGCACGAAAAACAGATTCGTGACGAGCACTATTTTCCATAGCTGCGCGGCGTAAACACGCGTGATCTTTATTTGTCGGGTGGTGAATTCAAGGAGTTCCGCGAGCGAGCAATCATCCATCGAAGCCGTCAGGCAATTCGGCACGAAGCGGATCGGCAACTTTGCTTCACGCAAGGCGCGCGTCAAAGCGAAATCGTCGGAGAGCGTGCCGCGCCAACGCTCCAACATATCGAGTTTCTCGAAAGTCTCGCGGCGAATCGCCATTGAGCCGCCCCAGCAAAAGTTTCGATCAACCCGCTCGCCGAGCGCCGAAGCGATTGAAGCATTCCACACCGCGCGAAGCCTCGACGCGAAGCCGCCTATCATCGGCACAAACCAGCGATAGCCCGTCGTCGCTCCGATGCTCTTATCCACGAGCGGCGCAACGAGCGAACGCAGCCAATCCTCGCGCGGGCGCGCGTCCGTATCCACAAAAACAAATGCCTCGCTCAATGGATCGGTTTGTCGGATTGCCTCGCGTAAGTTGTGAACCTTTTGCCCGCTCTCCGTCGCTGCGCCCGCGATGACAACGCGCGTTCTCAAATTTTTCTCATCACCGTGCTGTCGCTTGATTTCTTCAAACACGGCAATGCTCGCATCTGTATCTTTGTCCGCCACAAAGACTATTTCGTAAGCCGGATAGTGCTGCCTGAAGAGCGCCGCCAGATTTTTGCGCAAGCCTTGATCGAGGCCGCGACAAGGCGCAATCACACTCACGAAAGGCGCGTACAAACTGCTGTCACTGCTGCCGTCAATCTTCATCTGGCGACGCATAAAGGCGAGATAGCGAAAGCCGCCGAGCAACGAAACAATTCCCTGCCACACGATCAGCGTTGCGAGAAAGTAGTAGAGCAGCATTAAGATCATTTAGCGAAACTGAAATAATCGCAGGGGCAGGGCTAGTCCCTGCCCGCTCAACTTACGAAAGACGCGGGCAGGGACTAGCCCTGCCCCTACAAGAATCAGCCGTTGCAAATTTATTGGTGAAGCATGGCAGCGACAAGCGGCGCGATGGCGTTTTGCGCGAGAGCAATAAATGGTTGCGGATAAACGCCGAGTAAAATGATGCCGATAGTAGCGACGGTCAACGCTGTGCGAAGCGTGAATGGAAACGCGAGCGGTTGATCGTCGGCGATTCCTTCGCTCAAATACATCTGGCGAATAAAGCGCACGTAGTAATAAAAAGACACGACCGTATTGATAATCGCCCAGCCTGCGAGCCAGTAATACCAAGCGCGATTTTCGCTTGCCCCGCGCTGAAGAAGCCCGCCGAACAAAAAGTATTTGCCGATGAAGCCGCCCGTCAAAGGCAAACCGCCGAGCGACAGCATAAAGATCGCCATCATCGCCGCGACGCCCGGCGCTTTCTGCGCGAGTCCAGCCAGATCATCGACTCTATCACCCTTAATGCCGCCGCGCCGCAATGCGATCAACACACCGAACGCGCCCATGTTCATCAAGGTATAGACGAGCGCGTAAACCAGCAGCCCCGTGTAGCCGTAAGAATTTCCGGCGACGAGTCCGAGAAGTAGATAACCCGCGTTTGAGATCGAAGAAAAAGCGAGCAGGCGTTTAGCGTTCGATTGCGTGACCGCCGCGAGATTGCCGACGAAGAATGTGATGGCGGCGACAAGTCCGAGCAGCGGCGTCCAATCAACGCGCATCCCGCCGAGAGCTTCCGCGAAGATACGCACAAACAAAGCGAAGCCTGCGATTTTCGAGCCGGTTGAAAGAAACGCCGTGACGGGAGTCGGCGCGCCCTCGTAAACATCCGGTGCCCATAAATGAAACGGCACCGCGCTGACTTTGAAAAAGAGTCCGGCAGCGAGCGCAATCATGCCGAGCAACAGCAAAGGCCGCAACGGAATAAGCGTCGCCGCCGCGCCCGTCGCTTCAGTTTGAACTGTTAATGATGCAGCAACGCTTTGCGCGATGTCTCCCAGATTAGTTGAACCCGCGACGCCGTAAAGCAGCGACATACCGTAGAGCAGCACGCCGGACGAAAACGCGCCGAGCAGAAAATATTTCATCGCCGCTTCGTTCGCGCGCCGCTCACGTTTCGTAAATCCGACGAGCACATAAAACGTCACCGCCATTAATTCTAAACTAACGTAAAGCGCGATCAGATCATACCCGCACGCGAGCAGCATCATGCCGATGGTCGCAAACAAAAGCAGCGCGTAATACTCTCCGTGCTGATCTTCTTCGATGTCCGTGCAGCGCATCGAAATTAAGATCGAGAGCGCGGCGGCAATCAAAAAGATAAATTTCAAGAAAAGCGCAAAGCCGTCTAAACGCACCATGCCGTAGAAACCCGTCAGCGGCAAAAGCGTGTTATTTGTTTGCCACATCACCACGAGCGACGCGGCGGCGAGCACGACACTCACAAGCGCGAAACGTGCGACGAGTCGGCTTCTGCGCAACGGCAAAACGACTTCCACCACGAGCGCCGCGCACGCGCACACGGCGAGAATCAATTCCGGCGCAAGCAGCAGCAAATCGCTCCACGCAAGGAGTTCCGAAGACGCGGCGGAAGATGTTTGAGCAAGTAACATCAATGCTCGCCGGCGCTGTAAAATTCCTTCATTCCCGGCATGGTATGAACAGCATTGAGTTGCCGCACGACGACGCCAACGGGCTGCACAATATATTTGATAAAGGGCGCAGGATACACGCCGATCCACAAGGTAAGCAGCACGAGCGGCATCATGTACGAGCGTTCCCGATTACTCAAGTCTTTTAACTTCGCGTTCTGCGGATTATCCAACTCGCCGAAAAACATTCGTTGATACAGCCACAGCATGTAACCCGCGTTCAAAATCATTCCGAGCGCGGCGACGCCCGCCCACCACGGATTCGCTTCAAACGCGCCGCGCATCGCCAAGAATTCCGAGATGAAAACGCACAGCAGCGGCAAGCCTATCGCCGTCAACGTCATCAACAAAAAGATCGTTGCATAAACAGGCATCACGTGGGATAGCCCGCCGAACTCCGCGATGCTATGCGTATGCCGCCGCTCGTAAATCATTCCGACCAAGAGAAACAGCGCCGCCGAATAAATTCCGTGATTAACCCTGTGCAGCACCGCGCCTGTAAGCCCATTCGCATTGAGCGCGAAGAGGCCGAGCATCACCACGCCCATCGACGAAACAGATGAATACGCGACGAGTTTCTTCACGTCGCCATCCCGCTTCACAACAAAATACATCGCCGCCAGCGCGCCGTAAATAATACTCACGAGCGCCAGCCCGACCATCACATTGCGCACGCCGAACGCGCCGAAATAATGTTCGTCGCTCACCGCACGTGGAAACATCGGCAATGCCACGCGAAAGAAACCGTATGTGCCGAGCTTCAACAACACGCCCGCGAGAATCACGGAGCCTGCCGTCGGCGCTTCCACATGCGCGTCCGGCAGCCATGTGTGAAACGGAAACACAGGCACTTTAATCGCAAACGCCAAGAACAAAAGCACCTGCATCGTTCCCATCGGCAGCACGCCGCCCAGCGCCTGCATGTACATAATATTGAAAGTGCCCGCGCCGCTTTTCGCCGCCACCGAAGCATCACCCAACATCAATCGCGCCGCTGTGTTTCCCGCGCCCGCAACCGCATCGAGCGTTGCCGCGCTGATCTGCGAAGCGATGCCCGCGTCCTGCGTCAGAAAATACATTTTCAACACGCCCAACAACATCAAGACCGAGCCGACAAGCGTGTACAGAAAAAACTTAATCGCCGCGTACAAACGATTTTCGCCGCCCCAGATGCCGATCAAAAAATACATCGGCACGAGCGACACCTCGAAGAACACGTAAAACAAAAACAAGTCCATCGACGCGAACATGCCGACCACCGCCGTTTGCAGCAACAGCAACAGCACGTAATATTCCTTCTCGCGCTTTTCAATTCCCGTCCATGACGACAGCGCGCCGATGAATCCGAGCAGCGTCGTCAACAAAATCAACAACACCGACACACCGTCCGCGCCCAATTGATAACGCGTGCCGATCAAAGGAATCCACTGCGCATCTTCTATGAACTGCATTCCGCCGCCCGCGCGGTCATAACTCAAAAGCAGCAGCGACACGACGAACACCAGCGCAAACCACGCAGTCGCAAACTTCTTCACCGCTCCCGCCTGATCTTTTCGGAACAACGTGAGAACCAGCGCCGCGCCAATTGTCGGCAACCATGTAACGATAGAAAGTAGATAAGGAATTTTCACGTGGTAAATTTTATAATTTTTTGTTCGCGGCCAGCGCACTGCAAGCAGTCGCCTGCTTAACACGACGCTGCGCGCAAACGATCTCATGAGTTTGATCCGAACGTTTGATCGGAATGTTTGATCTAAAATGTGAAAGCAAAAACTGCGCGCACTGCCGTCAGAATATCTCCGATGAAAAAAAGCGCGAGGGCGAGAACGAGGCCGAGCACCATCACCAGCGCGTAGTTTTGCACCAAACCCGTTTGCAGCGCGCGCGTCAAAGGCGACAGCAAACGCTTCGTCAATCCAGCTATTGCGTTTACGATGCCGTCAACCACACGCGCGTCGAAGATGCCCGTCGCGCGGCTCATCCAACGCGTCAGTCCGGCGCAATTATTCACCGCCGCATCGACAATCTTCGTGTCGAGAAAATGAACTGCACGCGCGGCATCCACTGTGCGCCGTGTGAACACCGCGCCATACGCTTCGTCAATCCAATATCTATTGATGCTCGCCCGGTACAAAGGCCACAAGCGCCGCGCCCACACATCGGGCAAGCGCGGCTAGTTTGACGTAAAAAAGCAATGCCATGCTGATGCCGAAAAGTGCGACGGCAAGCGAGATCAGCATCAACAACTGCTCTGCACGGGCGCGGCTTCGAAAAATACTTTCTATCACAGAAGCAAGATTGTGCGTGCCTTTATCGTATGGCGAAATTGCCCGCGCCGTTTCAAGCGAAGCGTTCTCGCCGCTCTCCGTCAAAGGTTGCGCGCCCGGCTCCTGTTGCGTCTGCGGCGCGCCGAATTCCCTTGTCTGCGGATTCCAGATAATCGGCTCAAGCCATGTTGCAATGTTCGCACGACCACCCGCGTGCGTGCCGCTCGTGACAGCGGAACTTATGCCGACGAAGCCACCAAAGGCGGCGAGCACAGCAAGCACTAAAAGCGGCAGCCACATCAACGCAATCGTTTCGTGCGGCGTGCGCGCGCCGCCACCGCTGTGCGAGGCTTGCGGCGCAACTACAGCACGCGCCATATCTGCGGCGAGGCTTTTATCATAAGCTGCGCCGACATGTTCGTTCGGTTCGTGATGCGGACGGTCTCCTGCCGATGTGGTCTGCGCGTCGTGCGGCTCCATGCCTTCCGCATACGCGTGCGCGTGAGCTTCGTCCGCTTCGCCGCCCGCGTCTACTTGTAAAAATTTCGCCGCGCCCCAGAATGTCAAAGCGACGAGCCGCGTCATGTAAAAGGCCGTGCATAGCGAAACGAAAAGGCCGACAACCCACAACAGCGCGCTGCCCGGCACGAGCTTTGTCGAAGCAACGCCCCACAGTATTTCGTCTTTCGACCAGAACCCACTAAACGGCACGATGCCGCAAATTGCGAGCCATCCCACAAGAAACAGCAGGTGCGTGCGCGGCATGTATTTTCTTAATCCGCCCATTCGCCGCATGTCCTGTTCGTGGTACATCTCGTGTATGACACTACCCGCGCCGAGAAACAACAGCGCCTTAAAAAACGCGTGCGTCACGACATGAAACACACCCGCCACAAACGCGCCGACGCCGCACGCGAGAAACATCAAACCGAGTTGCGAGATGGTCGAATACGCAAGCACCTTCTTAATATCATTCTGCGTCACGGCAATCGTCGCCGCCCACACAGCCGTCAAAGCGCCGACAATCGCCACCGCGAGCATCATCGTTTGCGAATGCTGAAAGATAATATTGGCGCGCGCGAGGAGATACACGCCTGCCGCCACCATCGTCGCCGCATGAATCAACGCGGAGGCAGGCGTCGGCCCCGCCATCGCGTCCGGCAACCACACGGCAAGCGGCAACTGCGCGGACTTGCCCACCGCGCCTATGAACAATCCGAGCGCAAGCCACGACATCACACCCCACGATCCCAATGGCTCGAGCGCAAACGAGCGCGCTGCATCCATCACAGCCGTAAACTGCGTCGTCCCGAAAGCCGCAAAGATGCCAAAGATCGCAAGCAAGAAACATGCGTCGCCGATACGATTTACGACGAACGCCTTGCGCGCCGCATCGCCCGCTTCCCTGCGATCAAAGTAATAACCGATCAACAAATACGAGCACAGCCCGACGCCTTCCCACCCGACGAACATCATCACGAAATTCGACGCCAGCACCAGCACCAGCATCGAAAACATGAATAGTCCCATGTACGCGAAGAAACGGTAAAAACCTTCATCGCCGTGCATGTAACCGGCGGCGAAAATAAAAATAGGCAGCCCGACGCCCGTCACCAACAGCATGAATACGGCGGACAGCGCCTCGAGTTGATAACTCCACTCTACCTCAACGAGCGCCGCGTTATTATGCTGTGCTGTTGTTCCAGATTGCTGTGCCTTCGCTCCAAACGCCGTCGCTTTAATCGTACCATCCGCATCGCCTGCATCGCCTGCAATCCACTTATACGCAAACGCATTGTCGTCGCTCGTCACATACGCCTTCGGCCATATCGCATGGCTCGCATAGCCATACGAATAAACCGCCGCGACGCCGAGCACAAACGCCAGCGCCACAGACGAAACGGCGACGCCCGCAACCACGCGTTCGTTGAGTCGCCAACGCCTTCCGAACAGCCCGTTAAGGCAAGCTCCGGCAAGCGGCAGCAACGGAATAAGCCAGATGAATCGGTGCATAAGAATCAGAAGTCAGGAGTCAGGAGTCAGAATAAAAGCAAGGCAGGATGAATCTGGCTCGAACTAACGCAAGTGTTATCGCCGCTTCATTCTGACTTCTGACTCCTGACTCCTGACTCCTGACTCCTATCTTTTCACCATTTCAATAAATTGATTTCGTCGATTGAAACGGTTTCTTTATTACGGTAAAGCGCGATGACGATGCCGAGTCCGATGGCGACTTCGGCAGCGGCAACGACAATCACGAAGACAGCGAAGATTTGTCCGCTGACGGCATTCGCGTTGCCCGTGGCCTGTAGGTAACGCGAGAAGGCGATAAAATTTAAGTTCGCGGCATTCAGTATCAACTCGACTGACATGAAGATAACGATGATGTTGCGGCGCACAAGCACGCCAGCAACGCCTATCACAAAAAGCAACGCGCCGATAATTAAAAATTTCGCCAGTTCAGGATGCGCCACGCCCTGCTTGATCGCATTGAAACGTGTACCGGCCTCCGCCGCCGTTTGCAGCAGCGCGAAACCATCCGCAGTGAGATTTATCATCGCCCTAGCCTTTCATCATTGAAGCCGTCAATGATTGCGGCACGCGCCGATTCGATCGCTTCGATGCGGCGCAATTCTTCCGTATCAAAATCCACTGCGGCGGCCTCCTGCTTTGCCGTGCGCGCGAGCATCACAGACCCGATAATTGCCACCAGCAACAGCAGGCTCGCAATCTCGAACGGCAGCGACGCATAACGATAAAGACTCGCGCCGATTCGCTCCGTATCCGACGAAATCTTCGATGTGCCCGTCGCCGAATTCGCCAAATCACGATCTCCGGCAGCACGATTTTCGATTGCCGTTTTCATCTTTTCCTGATCGCGCTCACGTAGTCCCGCGTAACCCGTATTGATCGCATATACAAGCCCGCACGCCAGCAGCAAAGCAAACACGACGCTTGCCGCAATCTCCGCCGGACGATTGAAAACGCGCGCCGTTCCCTGTTCTTCCCTACCAACATTAACCAGCATGATGACAAACAAAAACAGCACCATCACGCCGCCCACGTAAACGAGTATTTGCACGCCCGCGATAAACTCCGCGCCGAGCAACACGAACAACGCCGCCACAGAAATCAGCGACGAAATCAAAAACAGCGCCGCATGAACAGCACTGCGCGCCAGAATCGTCAGCAACCCCGCGAACAAAGCGGCAAACGAAAACATCCAGAAAAAGACTGCTTCCCAACCGGATAAAATCATAAATTCAAGAAGACAGAAGTCAGGAGTCAGAAGCCAGAATGAAGAACAGGAGCAATCTTTGATTCATGCTGAATGCGTTGATCCGCGCGCTTATTCTGTCTACTGACTTCCGACTCCTGAATACTATTCTTCGTACTTCACTGTTTCTCGCCCTTGTTCCAACATTTCCCGATTCCAGACGAAGCCCGCGCGTGAATACGTGGCAAGCTCGAATTCTTGCGTTAGTTCAAGGCAGGCCGTCGGACATGCTTCCTGACAAAGCGCGCAGAACATACAGCGCGAGGTGTCGAAAATAAACTACCCCGCAGCAAGCTGACGGGGTATTAAAAAAGCGTCGGTTGCGCGACTTCGTCCATCTTGCCCGGTTGCTTGACATAGTTCTCGATCGTTTGTTCGGTGCCGTGTGCGCCGACCGTG
>JAABUM010001255.1_pt1 | contig 38829 bp, 35 predicted proteins | sample 5559161 | NCBI WGS metagenome assembly JAABUM01 (sample SAMN10711868, study PRJNA513369) | rock metagenome | isolation source: Antarctica rocks | place: Antarctica: Victoria Land, Siegfried Peak nord
GGCTGAGACACGCTCGTGGTCCTGTCAGTTGGATGCCTGAAGAACACCCAGCCTCGCGCAGGGCCACGAGCCCATACGTCAAGACACGATCACGCTAAAGATCCAAGAGCCAGTTTCGGCCCGCCTGGGATAAGTACTGGCTTGAGCGTTCGTCCGGCCCGCATGTCATCCAACGCCTCGTTCGCATCGCTGAGTGCATACGTCGTGACCATACGCACGGGCTCGAAGCGGCGTACCAACGCGGGAAGGGTTTCCATGTAGGCGATGAAGTCCTCGCCCGAGAAGGCCCATGTACCAGTGATCTGGATTTGTTTCTTGGTGATCAAGTGAGGATTGATCGGCGTCGGGCCGTGGTTGGTGTATTGGCCAACCACGAGGTACCTGCCGTTGCGACGGCACATATCGATCCCTTGCGCCACCGCTGCGGGAACTCCGGTCGCTTCAATTACGAGGCTGGCGCCCCTGTTGCCAATGGTTTCAGCCAAAACGAGTTCGAGGCGGTCCGCGGGGTCCAGGTGTTCATCTATGTCGATTGCTACGTCGCAGACACCCATGCTCGTGGCCAGCTCAAGACGAGCCGCTGGGCCCCCGACCATGATGATCTTTGATGCACCGGCCAGTTGGGCATACATTGCCGCTGCCATGCCGACCGGCCCGCAGCCCTGGATGACCACGCAACTACCAACGTGAGGCCTGACCGCTCGCAGAAGCGCATGGGCAACGGTGGGTCCGGCGCAACCGAGCGAGATTGCATCCAAGGCAGACGCTTCCTCGGGAACGCGAATTACTGTTGAGCCGGGCCGCAGGTATATTTGCTCGGCCCAGCCACCGGATAGATGTGGCCACTCAGCTGCGGTTTGGTTGATCCCGTATACGGTGCGACGCTCGCACAATGAGAATTCCCTCTCGCTTGTGCAGTAGTAGCAGGCCATACACGGGATGCTGTGGAGGCCCAGGAGACCGAGTCGCCGACCTTGAGACTCCTGTCAAGGGCATCGACGGTCACCCCGCTGCCGAGTTGGGCGATGCGGCCGACGGCTTCATGTCCCAGGATTATCGGGGTTGGTACAGCGAGCCGTCCCTGTTGCAGATGAACATCGGTCCCACAGACTCCGGCGTACTGAACGTCGACCAACATGGCGCCTGGCTCCGGGTTGCACGACGAAAACTCCATGATTTCCAGTGGATGGTCGGGTTGTGTGAGGACCATAGCTTTCTTTTGCAGCATGTCTATCCCTTCATGTGCACACCTGGCGTAAGACGAGTGGACAGTGGCTGGCAGGGTCGAGCTAGCTCTCATCGGTGAACCGGTCACCGGCGAACTGTCGCCGGTGTCTCCACCGTCAATCTGACGCCAGTCAGCGTGGAACTCTCTTGGGGATCGCGCGAACAGCATCTTCGCCGATGCAGATCTGACTTGACTGCATCCACATTGAGGACTAGTGAACGGTGGTCGTCGCGTATGCAAACATTCGTCGATCGCGCCTCCGCATGGAGGATCGGAGGCGTTCTGATGCGAAGAATTCCCGCCTTGTGTTGGGCGATTACGGCTTTCGCTCCATATCGTGTCTGGCCCCTGGGGGATCAGCTTGCCCGTGTCAGGTCCAGTGCGATGTCGACTATCATGTCTTCTTGCCCGCCAACGAGTCCGCGTCGGCCGACCTCCACCAGCAGCGTTCGAACGTCGATGCCGTAGTTGGCGGCAGCGGTCTCGGCGTGGCGCAGGAAGCTGGAATAGACCCCGGCGTAGCCGAGAGTGAGAGTCTCCCGATCGACCTGGACGGGGCGGTCCCACAGCGGTCGGACAAGGTCGTCGGCGGCATCTTGGAGAGCGAACAGATCGCAACGGTGGCCCCAGCCGTTGAGGGAGGCCACGGCAATGAACGGTTCGATGGGACAGTTGCCGGCACCGGCGCCATGTCCGGCCAGGGATGCGTCGACACGGTAGACGCCCTCTTCAACAGCGACCACAGAGTTCGCGACCGCGAGGGAGAGGTTTTGATGAGCGTGGATGCCGAGTTCGGTGGCCGGATTCAGGATGTCGCGGTACGCACGGATCCGGTCGCGAACCCCGCCCATGGTGAGCCGGCCGCCGGAGTCGGTGACGTAGACGCAATGTGCGCCGTAGGACTCCATCAGCTTGGCTTGTTGTGCGAGTTGCTTCGGCTCGGCCATATGGCTCATCATCAGGAACCCGGAGACGTCCATGCCGAGATCTCGTGCCGTGGCGATGTGTTGGGCGGAGACGTCGGCCTCGGTACAGTGGGTGGCGACCCGGACAGATCTAACCCCGAGGGAGTAGGCGTGCTTGAGTTCGGCGATCGTGCCGATGCCGGGCAGCAGGAGGGTGGTGAGCTTCGCCTGCGTGATGTTGTCTGCAGCGGCCTCGATCCACTCCCAATCGGTGTTACTGCCCGGTCCATAGTTCAGACTGCCGCCGGCGAGTCCGTCACCGTGGGCGACCTCAATCGCATCGACGCCGGCAGCATCGAGGGCGGCAACGATTTTGGCGACACTCTTCGGCGTGATCCGGTGGCGGATGGCATGCATACCGTCGCGCAAAGTGACGTCCTGGACGTAGAGGTTGGGCTTGTTGGTGTTCATCGGGTCGCCTCCGCAGGGACTCTGTCTGCCAAGCGTTGGGCGACCCGAAGCGCGGCTGAGGTCATAATGTCGAGGTTGCCTGCGTAGGCAGGCAGGTAATGTGCGGCGCCCTCGATCTCGAGGAACACCGACACCTTCGTCGTGGCCGCCCCGGCATCTTTGGGCAGCAACGTGTGCATGGGTTCGTCCGCGCCGATCGCTGTGAACTGAATTCGTTGCTTGAGGCGGTAGCCGGGTACATAGGCGGCGACCTCGGAGACCATCGCCTCGATCGATGCACTGATCGCGGCGTGGTCCGCTTCGCCGATAAGGCAGAACACCGTGTCCCGCATGATCAGCGGTGGTTCTGCCGGGTTCAACACGATGATCGCCTTGCCGCGCTTGGCACCACCGACGACCTCGATTGCCTCTGAGGTGGTCTTGGTGAACTCATCGATGTTGGCGCGTGTCCCGGGACCGGCCGATTTCGACGCGATCGAGGCGACGATCTCGGCGTACATCACCTCGGTGACACGGGCGACGGCGGCGACCACGGGAATCGTTGCCTGCCCGCCGCAGGTCACCATATTCACGTTCCCGGTATCCAGGTGTTCTTCGAGGTTGACTGGCGGCACCACGAATGGGCCGATCGCAGCCGGGGTGAGGTCTATCAGTTGCTTGCCGTACGGCGCCAACGCTGCAGCGTTCGCCTTGTGCGCACTAGCTGAGGTCGCATCGAAGACGATCTCGATGTCCTCGAACCCGGACATGGCAATCAGGCCCTGAACCCCCTCATCGGTGGTCGGCACCTTGAGCCGTGCCGCGCGGGCCAGGCCGTCGGAGGCAGGGTCGATGCCGACCATCGCGGCGACCTCCAACGACTCTGAAAGACGCAAAATCTTGATCATCAGGTCGGTGCCAATGTTGCCCGATCCGATCACGGCTACCTTGGTGCGGCTCATGACTCACCTTTCATGGATAAAACAGCAGCGGCCCGGCCACCCGGGAGACCGGAAGCGGCCGCCTTCTCGAGCCCATCAACTTGCTGGCGAGGCAACGATCGCAACCCGATCGATGGTCTTCTGTTCTGTGCCATCTACAACCCTCGCTGCACTTAGCGGCCGCTTCCGACAACTGTCGCAGAGAAAGCCAGCGTGGGCGAGCACAATGGTCCACTCACTGGAACGTGACAATGCGGCTAGCCCTCCCTCGGGTAGAGGACATCGCGTCGCGCGAGCGTGGCGGCGATGCCGTCGGCGGCAGCGCGCACCGCGGTGCCATGAGCCTCCGGCCTGAACCTCGAGACGGGACCCGTCACGCTCACCGCCGCTACTGCCTGGCCCGACGGGTCCAAAACCGTGGCCGCGACACAGACGATTCCCGTAGCGGACTCCTCGTATTCGAAGGCAAGCCCAGACTCGACAACCCGCTCCAACTGTCGTCGGAGCATGCCAGGAGCGGTGATTGTGCGTGACGTAACCCGGTGAAGGCCTGCGACGATCCGGTCCGTAAACACTTCGTCTGCGGAGAAAGCGAGCAGTGCCTTACCAATTGCTGTGCAATGTAACGGCATACGACCACCAATTCGAGACGGTGATGATGCCTGGCTGTGCCCGCCGATCTTCTCGACGTACACGACCTCGATACCTTCGCGGACCCCGAGATGCACCGTCTCGTGGGTACGTTCGTAGAGGTCTTGCATGAAGGGGATCGCCACGTCGAGCAGCCCGCGTTCCACCGACGCACGCATGCCTAACTCAAAGAGCTGTCCGCCCAACCGATAGCCTCGGTCGCTGTGATCGAGTAGTCGTACAGCGACCAGATCGGTCACGACCCGGTGCAGGGTGCCCTTTGGGAAGCCAGTGCGGCGACCGAGTTCCGCCAAGGTCACCGCGCGGTCCTCTGCGGTGAAGGCCTGCAAAATTGCAACGACCTTGCCGAGGACTGTCTTCGGGTTCACCTCAGGCATGTCTGTCCTGATCGGGTGATGAACGGTATTCAACCTTGCGGCCGTCGGGAGAGTGCCGCGGATCGTCTACCCGAATCAGGTCCTCGTGGTAGAGGCCCATCATGGCGTCGAAGGCGGCGCGGTCTCCGTCGCCGATCGCTTTCACGATTCCTTTCGTCTGCTTGATGCGGTGCAGAAGTACCTCTTCGTGGCCTTCGACGACCGGCGCTCGGGTAAGACTCCCGACGGGAATGTGCGGAGATCGCTTGGCGCATGTCGTCAGTACGACCATATCTGCCGCTGTTACCAGAGTGCGATGGAGTCGCAGGATGCCCTCTAAGAAACGCGAACATCGGTCGCATTTCGCGTCCGTTCGAGCGCAGTGTCCAAGAAGGTGATGTCCTCTGCAGGTGCACCTTCGAAGGCAACCTCGGTCGGGCCGTTCTTGAGACGGACACGCGGCTCGAAGAGGTCGGTGTGTTGCTGTTGCTGTGCGAGTCGGCGCATCAGAGGTCCACGGCAGCGAGTCGCCCCGCCACCGGTACCGGAGCCTAAGCCTCGGGTGCGCAAGACCAGGGGTGCATTCATGACTAGCCACAATCGTGAAGGTGGGCATCTACCGGGCTCCGTGTTATGCAGCGTCGACCAAGACATTGTCGACCTACCGACGTACCTCGGTGAAGCGATCCGGGTCTAGGTCGTGCTGGTCTTCAGCACCCCGTCAACCCGACGCGGGATCGCGATGGCTTCGTCCCGTAGTTCAGTCGGTAGCACGGACTGCGGCGCGTCTTGCCAGGCCAGTGGCCGAAGAAAGCGTCGGAGGGCCGTTGCCCCGACCGACGTGTGCAGGCTGTTCGAAGCTGGCCAGCCTCCTCCATGGTTTTGGGCCCAGGACACCGCAACGCCCGTCGGGAACCCGTTGTAGACGACCCGCCCGGCGCGCGCTTCGAGCGCTCGCCGCAGTGATTCGTCCACTTCGGAATTCGTGCCAGTGTGGATCGTTGCCGTCAGAGAGGACGGAAGCTTTTCGACTAACGGTGCCAGGGAGGCGTCATCGTCATAACGAACCACGAGTATGACCGGGCCAAAGCACTCCTCGAGCATCTGATCGGTCAGGTCAGTGGCGGTAACCTCCAATAGGCGTGGCGCCGGTGGTGCTCCCTCGTGCGCATCGGCTACGCCAGCCGCCAGCAAAGAAATGCCAGTCTGGCTCATCAACTTTGCAACTCCTTGGGTGAAGGACTCCGCGATGCGCGCGTTGAGCATCACGGCAGCCGCCTGCCCTGCGGTGGCCTCGACTGCCGCGGTTACGACTTTGTCGCCATCGCTGTTCGACGGGACGAGGGCGAGCCCTGGCTTGGTACAGAACTGACCCGCGCCTAGGGTGACCGAGTCGACAATGCCACGACCGATCTCAGCTGCACGCTCGGCCGCTGCAGACGCTGTGATGACCAAAGGATTGATGCTGCCGAGCTCGCCGTAGAATGGTATCGGCAACTCCCGCTGGTCAATCAGAGCCATTAGGGCACGGCCGCCGCGGACAGACCCGGTGAACCCGACCGCTGTGATCGCCGGGTGCTGCACCAGGCGCGATCCCGCGTCACGGCCGTACACGAGTGCGATCGTCCCGTCAGGGGCGTCGACACCTGACGCTGCCTCGGCAAGAATCTTCCCGCAGAGCATGGATGTGTCGGGGTGGGACTCGTGGGCCTTCACGATGACCGGGCACCCGGCGGCGAGCGCTGAGGCGGTGTCCCCTCCCGGCACCGAGAAGGCGAGGGGGAAGTTGCTCGCGCCAAACACGGCGACCGGCCCCGTTGGTACCAACATGCGGCGCAGATCGGGCCGCGGCCCCATCGCCGTGTCTTTGGCGTGGTCGATGCTCGCTTCTAAGAAACTGCCCTCCTCGACCACGGCGGCGAACAGACGCAACTGGAAACATGTACGGGTGAGTTCGCCCCCGAGGCGGTCTGATCCGAGTGCAGTCTCGGCGTCGGCGGTTGCGACAACCACGTTGCGCTCGGCCTCAAGAGCGTCGGCCATCGCCTGGAGCATAGCGGCACGCCACGAGCGGCTACGTTGCTGGAGCTGCGCGAACGCCGTTCCCGCTCGATCGCAGATGACGTCTACCTGCGCCGCCGTGGTTTCCTGGCCCAGAAAGGTCCTGACTTCACCCGTGCGTGGGTCGATGCTCTGAACCTCAGCCATGTGTCTGCTCCTTCTTGTCGGAAGCAGCTGTGACCAGCCGCTGACGCTGGATGCCTAGCCCGTCAATGCCGAGTTCCATCACGTCGTTCGGGACGAGATAAGGGAACCTGCCGGACAGTGCGACCCCCTGTGGGGTGCCGGTGTCGATAACGTCGCCGGGCTCAAGAACCAGAAACTGCGACAGGTGCCATACCAGCTCGTGCACCGTGAAAACCATGTCCTTCGTCGTGGAGTCTTGTCTGGGCTCACCATTCACCGAAGACCACAGACGCAAATTTAGGTCATCGACCGCGCCGACCGCCGCGAGGACGGGGCCGAGCAGGTTAAAGGTTTCGCAACATTTCCCCTTGGACCACTGGCCCATTGACTCCTCAAACTGGTAGTGCCGCTCGGTGACGTCATTGTTAACTGTGTAACCGGCGATCACCGACGCCGCGTCGTCTGGCGATCCGAGGTAACGGGTTCGGCGGCCGATCACGACCGCCAGCTCCACCTCCCAGTCCACCTTCTCTGCTCCCCGCGGAATCACCACGTCGTCATTCGGGCCCACAACGGTGTTCGGGTGCTTGAAGAAAAGAATCGGCTTCACTGGCGGCGGATCACCGGTCTCAGCGGCATGGGCGGCGTAGTTCTGACCGATGCACAGGACGGCACTCGGACGTGCGACTGGTGCGCCGATGCGGAGACCCGCAGAGTCGATCCGGCTGAGCCGACCTGCGTCAAGGGCTTCGCGAGTGCGCTCGATGCCGCGACCGTCGAGGAACGTCCCGTCGATGTCATCCGTGAGCGGGGTCAGACCATAGACCGATCCGTCGTCATCCCGTACACAGGGCAGTTCCTCGCCCCATTCTCCGAGTCGAAGCAGTTCCATCGTCAACGCCCCCCCTCATCATGGCTGGCAGTTGGTTGGCCATTGCCCCCGTCTCTATGACGGGGTTGGACAGCCGGCCGACCCCGTCGATGCAGATACGGACCACATCACCCGGCTGTGTGGTGAAACCGAGTTCCGGCACGATCCCGGTCCCGGTCGAGAGCAGTACGCCGTGCGGTAGCGAGTAGCACCGAAACAGGTGCTCGATAAGCTCGGCAAACTTCCGTTTCAGACGACCGGTGTGGGTCGCCCCGCCCCATACGACCACGTCGTCGCGCACGATCACCATCTCGATGTCAAGCGCGGAGACATCCGTCAGCTCCCAGGCTGGACATATTCCCGTGGCCATCGCAAACGAGGAGTCGTACACTTTGGCCTGCGGAAGGTAGAGCGGATTCGCGCCCTCAATGTCACGGGAGCTCATGTCGTTTCGAACGGAGTAGCCCACCACCTCAGCGAACCGGTTGACCACGAGGATCAGTTCGGGCTCGGCGACGTTCTGGGCGGAGTCGACACGCACGGCGATCGGGGAACCGTCAGGCACGACTCGCCAGGCCGCTGCCTTGAAGAACAGTTCTGGACGCTCAGCCTCGTACACGCGTTGGTAGACATCGCGCATGGAGGACTCCTCGACGCGAGCGTCGCGAGAACGCTCGTAGGTCACCCCACTCGCCCATACCTCGGTGAGGCCGTCCACCGGAGCGAGCAGGCGCACGTCCGTCGGGCGGAGACAGAAGCGACCCCTGGCGTCCTCGATTATGGAACGCGCTTGCTCCACGTGCACCTGAAGTAGGCGGCTCACCGAATCCACCGGTATGGGGTACAGACGGTCGTCGTCGAGCAGGCCCACTCGGGGCCCGCAGCCGTCGCCGCCGTCGTATCGGATGATTGTGATCAACGTGTAATCACCCTCTCATGGGGTCAAAATGGACGAGGAACTGCGGGAGTGAATACGCAACAGCAGCACGCCTGCCACCGTCGCGGGAACGGCAATCAGGCCGAAGCCAAACGCAAAACCGGTCAGCGCGATGAACGTTCCTATCAGGAAAGGGGTGACGCTGGCGACGAAGAAGTTCACTGTGCTCTGTAGACCGAGCGCAGTCCCCGTGCGATCAGGTGGGGCCATCTCCCCCGCCGCCGTGAATGCGAGCCCGTTCCAGCAGATCACTAATGCCCCGGAGGCGACGCACAGCGCGATTAGCAGCGGGAGCGGACCGTTGACCGATGCACCAAGGGCCAAACCCCCGGCGGCCATCGCGAACGCGAGGATCCGCAGCGGCCCCAAACGGTCGGGCATCCGGTCCGACCAGCTCCCGACCGCCACCCTTGCGAGCGCGCCCGTGACTTGGGCGGCGGCGAAGACGAGGCTGGCAGAACGCAGGCTCATCTGACGGTGACCGTGCAGCATCTCCACAACGAACGAGACGAAGATCGTCTGACAGACCACCAGGGAGCTGCTGGCCATCACGACGTCTCGGAAGGAGCGGCGCAGGTCCCGACGGGCCAAATCAGCCCTTCCTGCGGCGGGCGTGACAGCAACGGGTTGTTCCGTCGGGGGTTCGCGTACCCAGAGCCAGGATGAGATGGCGGCGAGCAGACAGATCATCGCGAGTACCCGGATACCAACACCAACTCCCAGACTGGTCGTCAATGCTGGCAACATCACGGCCGCCGCTGCAGCGCCCAGAGGCACCGACGTCTGACGCAGTCCCATGGCGAAGCCGCGGCGTCCGCGGGTAAACCACCTTAGCACCGCACGGCCGCTGGCGGCGTTGACACTTGCGCCTGCGGCTCCGGAGAGCGCGAGGCCCACGCACATCGGCCAAAGCCCCGAGACATAACTGGTGAGGAGGAGGAAGCCGGCAGTCGCGGTGAGACCGACCGCCATCACCAGCCGCTCGTCGAACCGGTCGCTTGCCAGCCCCCAGGGCAGCAGCGTCACCACGAAGCCAACCATCGGGGCGCCGAGGATCAAGCCTAGCTGGGCAAGCGATAACCCGCCGTTTTCACGCAACGCGGGGCCGATCGATGCCAGGCCTTGAAAGAACGTGCTGGTGCTGGCCTGCGCGAACATGCCCACGGATAGGACTACCCACTTGTAGTGGGCATCCTCGACCGACCCCAAGATTCTCATGAAGCGTCCGTCAACGGTCGAGCCGCCGCGACATCAACGCGTTGTAGCGCTCGCCGGCGGCCGCGTCCTTGGGCACATGCTGGTCGAGTTCTGCGAAGATGGAGGGATCGAGGTCGACGTACGCCGCGTCGATGTTGGACCGTAGATTGGCCGCTCGACTGGTGCCCGGGATCGGGATCACGTCCTTGCCCCGAGCCAGCACCCACGCCAGCGCCAAGGTGGACGGGGTGAGTCCATGCGCGTTCGCAATCGTAGAGATGGCGTTGGCGAGATTGAGGTTGTGCTGCAGGTTCTCCTCGGAGTAGCGAGGATAGCGAGTCCGTCGCGGATCGTCCTGCGACAGGTCGGACGTGCTGCGGAAAGTGCCGCCGAGCATGCCGCGCCCCAAGGGGCTGTAGGCCACGAGGCCAACTCCGAGCTCGCGCATAGCTGGAAGCAGCTCGTCCTCGACGTCCCTCGACATCAGGGAGTACTCCTGCTGGACGACCGTGATCGGATAGACCGCGTGGGCGGCCCGGAGCCGATCGGCACTTATCTCGGACAGTCCGATGTGACCGATCTTGCCCTCGTCGACGAGCTGGCCAAGCGCTCCAATCGAGTCCTCGATCCGCGTCAGAGGATCGAAGCGATGCATGTAGTAGATATCCAGGTAGTCGGTGCCGATGCGCACCAGACTGGCGTCAAGCGCCTCCCGAATGCGATCTGGGCGGCCCAGACCTTCGTTCTGAATACCGAACTTGGTCGCAAGTACTACGCCGTCGCGTCGGCCAGCGATGGCCCGGCCAACCAGCTCTTCGTTGTGTCCCTGGCCGTAGGAGTTGGCTGTGTCGAGATAAGTGATCCCGGAGTCGAGCGCCTCGTGGATCAGCTGCACCGAGGCTCGGTCGTCGACTTCGCCGTAGATTCCCGAAAGCGCCATGCATCCAAAGCCAAGGGCCCCCACCTCTGGGCCGCGGTCGCCGAGTCGACGGCGGGGCATAACCCCGTTCACAGCGGCATCGCAAGGTATTTGCGTTCGAGGAACTCTTCGATCCCTGCGTCGCTGCCCTCGCGGCCTAGCCCGCTTTGCTTCATGCCGCCGAACGGAGCCGCTGGGTCGCTTGCCACGCCCCGGTTGATGGCGACCATTCCTGACTCGAGCCGCTCCGCTGTCCGGACAGCGCGGGCGAGGTCGGAGGAGTAGACGTAGGCGATGAGGCCCATGTCTGTGTCGTTGGCCCAGTCGATCGCCTCGTCGTCCTCGTCGAAGGTGATGATGGGTGCCACCGGCCCGAACACCTCCATGCGGGTGATGGCTTGGCCATGGGCTACCCCGGCGAGCACGGTCGGTGGGTAAAATGCGCCTGGCCCGTTGGGCCGACGACCTCCGGTGCGGATCTCGGCGCCCTCCGCGACGGCCCCGTCTACGAGTTTTGCGATTTTGTCGCGCTCCTCAACGGACACCATCGCGCCTACTCCGCTTGTTTGGTCGCCGCCGGGACCGGGCGTGAGTACCTGCATCTGTGCGGTGAGCAGCCTTGCGAATTCTTCGACCACCGAGCGGTGGACGTAGAACCGATTGGCGGCGGTACACGCGGCGCCCCCGTTCCGCATCTTCGCCACCATCGCGCCTTCGACCGCCTCCCGCAGGTCGGCGTCATCAAGAACCAGGAACGGCGCATTGCCGCCGAGCTCCATCGACGTGCTCACCACGTGATCGGCCGCCTCATGCAGCAGGATCCGGCCTACCTCGGTGGAGCCGGTGAACGAGAGCTTGCGTACCGCCGGGTGGTGGAGCATCGCGCTCACGGCCGGGCCAGGTTCTGCAGGCGTCACGCAGTTGACGACCCCTGGCGGGACACCTGCTCGTTCGAGAAGGTCGACGAGGTACGTCGCCGTCAGCGGTGTCTCGCTTGCTGGCTTGAGGACAATCGTGCAGCCCGCGGCGAGGGCGGGCCCGATCTTACGGGTACCCATCGCGGCGGGGAAGTTCCATGGTGTGATGAGCACGGCGACGCCGATCGGTTGACGGGTCACCACGATCCGTTTGTCTCCGTTGGGAGCGACCCGAAAGTCCCCACCGATGCGGACCGCCTCCTCGGCGAACCAGCGGAAGAATTCTGCGGCGTAGTCCACCTCACCAAGCGCGTCGGCGAGCAGCTTACCGTTCTCTCGCACGATTAACTCGGCTATCGCGTCCCGTTCCTTCGTCATCAAAGAGAAGGCGCACCGTAGCACCTCGGAACGCGAACGGGAAGGCGTCGACGACCAGGACGTCAGCGCGTCTTGGGCCGCGTCGACGGCTGCCATGCACTCGTCAACGGTGGTGTCTGCGATCTCCGCCAGGACGCTGCCGTCGGCGGGGTCGACGACGAGATGCACGGCACCCTCCACCGGTGGAATCCATCTCCCGTTGATGTAGGAGCCGGTGAACATTCCGACTGGGGTAAGTGAGCGGTTCGCGGTTGTGAATGTCATGGGGTGCATCCTCGATTCGTGGTTGATTTGTGGACACCCGAATGGTCAGACGCCCAGCAGTTGACGGGGATTGTCGACGACCGCACGGCGTAGCTGTTCCTCCGGCACACCCCGCAGCAGCAGGTTGTCGAGCAGCACCCGCAGCGACTCATGGGGGCTGGGGGTTTGGATACCGCCGCCATCGGAGGCCAGCACCACGTTCTCCGCACCGACCCGCTCGACGATTTGCACCACGTTTTCCAGCTTGAGTCGGTCCCAGAAACCGCTCACGAGGACCGAGCAGACCTCGACCTTGGCTCCGCGGCGCACGACCTCTTCGATGAATGCGTAGTCACAGTCCGGCATGTACATCACGTGGTTGACCAGCACCCTCGCTCCGACTGTGGCAGCTTCGTCGATCACGGCGAGGATCTCTCGCGGCGACAGGTGGCTAGTAGCAAGGAGGGATGAAGTCTGAGCGACCAGACGGATCACCTCGTGCGCCTCGTCGATCAACTTGCCATCGTCGTCGAGAACGGTGATGCCCTCCGCTCCGACCGGATTCTGGAGACGCATGAAGTCGTTGCCCCAGCCACCAAGGGTGCCGGTGATCTCCGCGTGGTAGCAGGAATGCCCGCTCGGCATCCATACCACCTTGCCGCCGACCGCGAGGCACGCATGCACGGCGGTGGGATTGATCCCGCCGACCGGATAGTTCAGCGTGATGCCGCCGTACATGGTGAAGTCCGGCACCATCTGGTTGACCAGATGAGCACGGACCGCGGTGCCCTCGAAGTGACACTTCACCGCCATGCCGCTCATTCCGACCGACGCACAGCCTCGAGCCACCTCGATGTCGTCCCCGATCCGGGGGAACAGGTCGGGCCCGGTGTGCACATGCATGTCGATCACATCAGTCATGTCGAACACGGTGCCTCCAGGGCGTTGTCGAGCAGTGAGATGTCGGGTGCGGCCTCGGGGGCCTTCTTGAGCGCCGCGACGTACTTCTGGGTTGCCTCTCCCGGAAGGGCACCGCTCAGGCGCAACAGGACAGAACCGACGGGGAAGCGACCTTCAGCAGAAATCGCGTGCCCTCCCTCGTCGAAGCCGTACTCCTGGGCCACGAGGGTCTGGGCCACCAATTCACGCGCGCGCGATTGCGCCTGCTCCGCAGAGTCGTAGACTTCGACCACCCCGCCCTCGCGGACCACGTGTCGATTGGCGCCGGTAGCAATTCGGGAGTCATCGAACGCCACGGCGCGCGGCCGCGAGTGTCCTGCAGGTGCCGGCGCCGGAGATGTGCACACGACGATGTCCTCGACCGGGAGGCCGGCATCGCGCAGCTGGTTGACCAGTGCCAGTGCCAGAGCGCGAGCTCGTCCCTGGTCTTCCGGGGTGCCGGCACGCTCGGAGCCGCACGCGCTCAGCAGCAGGCACACCAGGAGCACCGACCACAGGCGGGGCCCTCGACATCGCAGACTCAGACGTCGCAGACTCATCGGTGACCCAGCCGGGAGCGGTCCCCGTCCCAGGCGGCCTCAAGGACCGCAAGCAGGAGTGCTTGGTCGGCTTGCAACGGCGCGTTCTGTACCAGCCGGCCGAATGTGCTGGTCTGGGCGGCGAACTCTGACAGGTCCCCGCGGTCGACCCCGATCTCCGCGAGCGTCGCGGGAATCCCGATGTCGGTACAGATCGCCTGTACCTCGTCGATCACGGCGTCGACCCGCGCCTCTGTTCCGGCTCCGGGTGCGATGCCGAGGGCATCGGCCGCGGCGAGGATGCCCTCCTCGCAGGTGGATCGACACACTTCGAGCACGTATGGGAGCAGCAGTCCGACTCCGAGGCCGTGCGAGGTGTGTGTGGCCGCGCCGATGGAATACTGCAACGCGTGGCCGAGGTGGGTGCCCGCGGAGCCGAACGACATCGCCGCGCACAGGCTGGCGTAGGACATCGCTGTACGGGCGTCCTCGTCGCCCGGTGCGGCAACCACGGTCCGCAGGGATGAGCCGATTGCGGTCACCGCCTGCAGGGCGAGAGCCCGCCCAAATTGATTGGAGCCGACAAAAACTGGTAGCTGGTCCTGCCAGGCGGGTCGGCGTCGGCCAGCGGTCAGCGACTCCATGGCGTGCGCAAGCGCGTCAGCACCCGCGTGCGCAGATACGCCGACTGGGCAGCCCAACGTGAGAGTAGGGTCCACGACGGCGTATGTCGGGATCAGGTACGGACTGGACACTCCGACCTTGAGTAGTCGCTCCGGGTCGGAGACGACGGCCACCGGTGTGACCTCCGAGCCCGTGCCAGCGGTGGTGGGGACGGCGACGATTGGGATGACCGGACCCGGCACCTGGTTCTCTCCGTAATAGCTGGAGAGCGGACCTTGATGGCTCAGCATTAATGCCGTGGCCTTGGCCAAGTCCATGCTGCTGCCGCCCCCGAAGCCAAGCACAATGTCTGGTCGGAAGGCTCGCGCCTCGTGCACTGCGTCGTCGATGACGGTCACGGGAAGTTCCGGCACCCCTCGGTCGAAGACCACAACCTCCATACCGGCCTGCGCGAGCGAGTCACGCAAAGCTGCCAGGCCTGGAGTTACCGCCATCGTTGGGTCGGTGCACACCAGAATCCGGGTGCCGTGCGGTCGGACCAGGGCGGGGACTGCTTTGACGCTGTCGGCGCCGAAGAGAATTTGCGCCGGGAGCCTAAGCACACCGGTGGTCCGCACGTCGATGCCAGGCCCTGTCGTGCAGCCATGAAGGTGGCAGGAGCCGGTCGGGTCGTCGTGAACGTTCATGGCAGAAGCCTCTCTGCGGCTGCCCAGACCGAGTCGTCGATTGGGATACCGTGTGCCGCCCGCTCGGTACGTGTCCTGCGGGCACGGTCGCCGGGAACGTCGATGCGCTCCGCGCCGGGCGCTGGCGGCGATGCACGAATTTCGTCGAGATACGCGGCGACACGGTCGACTATTCCGGTGAGGCCGAGGGCTTCAGGCGAGAAGACCAGAAACAGGTCGCCCTTGTTGCACACCGAGGTGGTGTCCAGCGTCCCTCGCACTCGCTCACCTAGCTCAGAGCCGGTGAGTGCGGCGACGAGAAGCTCCAGGCCGAGGCCAAGCGCGTAGCCCTTGCCTCCCCCGAAGGGTGAGATAGCGCCGTCGATAGCCAGGCTTGCGTCGGTCCCCGGATTTCCCTCGACGTCGAGGGCCCAACCCAGCGACAATGGTCTCCCTGCGCGGGCGAAGGCCAAGATCTTGCCCCGGGATACCGCGCCGGTGGCCATATCGAGCAGGAAGGGCTCGCCCCCCGTGGGCACACCCATACCCACCGGGTTAGTTCCTACCATGGCCTTCCGACCACCCCAGGGGTGCACCAAGGCCTCGCTGGTCGTAAACGCAACCCCGATCTGACCGGCGAGTGCGATGCGCTCGACGTAGCACGCGAGTATACCAAGGTGGTTGTTGTTGTGTACCGCAGCAACGGCGAAGCCGACTTCGTCGGCCCGCTCGATCAGCCTGTCGACCACGCCGAAAGCCACGACCGGACCGAGACCGCGGGCCCCGTCGACCTCAAGGAACGACTCCGAGACCCACCGTTTCCGTGGCAACCCGGCTGGGTCGATGACGCCGTTCGTGATCCGCTCGACGATGGTCGGCAGCCGCTGAAGACCGTGCGAGTGTTGACCTCGCAGATCAGCCTCGACCAGAACTCGCGCCTGCATCTCGGCCGCAGCTGGGGGAGTTCCTTGTGCCTCGAGCACACGGACAGCGAGGTCGAACTCCTCGGCTTCTTTGACGATCATCCGCTTGCTCCGAGCCTGCTGCCACTCAGAAGGGCCTCTCCGGTGATGGCGGCGAAGTGGTCGATCTCTGCGTTGGAGGGGCGGCCATACACGCCCGCGTGGCTGACCTGAGTGCCGGTCGCGCGCCGCAGCCTGACCAGCATCTCGGCGTAGCTGAGCAAGGTTCCGTAGGCGTCCAGGACCGGCACCTCTGCAAGCGTTCTGACCCCGCGCCGCACCAGTAACGTGTTGAGTACGCCCTCGGCCGGGATAACGAGGTCGGCGCCCTGCGCGACCGCGATCTGGGCGACCCGTTCAAGTCGCTGCTCGAGGTCGCCGCCACCGCCGTAGATCCCTTCGAGCTCGGCCTCCGTGATCGGCGGATCGAGTGGCAACGTGGCAACCACCCGCTCGGTTGCACCGTAGCGCGCGGCCAGTTCTCGCAGTGCGAACGTCTGCTCGCCCTCGAGACCGATCAGCCCGAAACGCCCGCCGATGGCGGTGCCCAGCAGCAAGGCGGTCTCACACATGCTCACCACCGGAATATCGACGAGACTTCGTGCCTCCCGTAAACCCGGGTCGAAGAAGCAGCTAATCGCCACCGCGTCGAAACCCTGCCGCTCGGCGTGGACTGCGTTGTAGGCGATCTGCGAGGCCATGGCGTGGTTCGACCACGGGAACCGGGTCGCCTCAATCGGGTTGAGCGTGGACGGGTAGCTGCCCGCGCGGACGCCGTGTACTTCCACGGTGGTGTCGGGCGCACACACCCGACCTGCGTGGTCCTGCAGCATGGCCGAGTACGAGGGCAAGAGTTGGAGGTCGGTGATGCTCTGGTGCCAGATCCGGATCGCCATGACGGTTTATCGCTCCCCGAGAGATTTGAGTCCGGACAGCCGGTCGACTCCGTCGATGCTCCACAGGTCGGCGAGCAGGGCATGTGCATCCCAGCCCGCTCCGGAGAAGTCGCAGCAGTCGGTGAACTTCGCTTCAAGTTCGGCCGTGGACAGTGGCGCCCTCCGGTCCCCACGCGGCACATCAGTACGGAAGCTGAATTGGTCGGAGCTCGTCTTCACGGTAACCACCGAGTAGGCCTGCTCCCAGTGCTCGGGACCGACCGGGGGCACCGACGCAGTCTCCCAGGTGATCTTGCCGATCAGCTCCTGGGCCTCTCGCCGCTGTACCGCTTGGTCGGTGAAGCTAGCCAAGGTCACCTTGCCGTCGAGCAGGGCAGCGCTGATGACGTACTCGACACTGAACTTGCCCTGGAGCCCAGTCCGTGGCCGGTGGTGGATGAGTGGGTCGAAGCCACCCGGTTCCAGTACGACATGGACGCTGCGCACATCGGCCGGCTCGATGCTTTCCTGGGTGCGCAAGTCGAGCGTTGCGTCAGCGGTGCGGTGGGTGTTGTAGCAGCACGGGTACTTCTTCACGTTGATCCCGGCGGTGAGCAGCGCGTCGGTCCCGGAGAGTTGCGCCAGAGCAGCATCGGTGTCAGCACCGGGCGCGAACATTGAGAAGTAGCCAAGTGGCGAGTCGAGCTGGTCTATGTCGGCGGTGAAGCCGTTGGCCGCCAGCCGGGCGGCGTACACAGCATCCCGGGCGGCGAGGCCCGGGTGCAGCGGCTTGGTCATGGTGCCGAAGTTTTGTCGACTGCCCCCTGCCATCGAAGCGGCGAGGCCGATCGCGCAGCGGGTTTGTTCTTGGTCAAGACCCATCAGTCTGCTCGCTGCAGCCGCGGCGCCAATGATCCCGATCGTCGCGGTCGAGTGCCAGCCGACGCCGTAGTGGGCGCGGACATCCATGGCGGTCGCCACCGCTACCTGAACACCAAAGCCCACCACGAATGCCTCGAGAAGCGACCGTCCGCCTGAGCCCTCCTGCTCAGCGACGGCGAACACCGCCGGCCACAGCACCACACTGGGGTGTCCGTAGATGATGTCGGTGACATCGTCGAAGTCGAGCGCGTGCCCGGCCGTTCCGTTGAGCAGTGCGGCGCTGGACGCGTCCGCGGTCGCGCCGGTCGCCCAGATCGTCGACGTTCCGGGAGGGACATCGCCGAGGGTGCGCGCGAGGATCTGAACCGGTGGCTCCTGCCGGGCTGCGAGGGCGACGCCCAAGGTGTCGATGAGGGTGCGCTTGGCTAGCGCGACGACCTCGCCGCTGAGCGGGTCCAGGTGCCCGAGGGCGTACTCGGCGATGGCTTGGGTGATGCGGGGTGCTGCTGTGGCGTCAGACATGACTCTCCGTTCGTGCTTCTGTTGGAATGATGGCGGCGTGCTCGGAACAGGGCACGGCGCTTTTGAGGCGGGCTGCATCGTTGGCTGCTTGGAAGCCTTGACGGATCAGAAATGCGTCGACCGAGAGGACGACCATCCGGACTCCGGCAGCCAGCCAGCCCTGCGCTGCTTCGGGAGTCGGGGCGAAAATCGACGTGGCCTTCCCAGTCAGCTCTGCGCGGGTGATGATGTCGCGAGCGGCTTCCAACACACGGGGGTCGGACGGGGACGCAGCTAAGCCGAGCGACGCGGCAAGATCCATAGGTCCGACGAAGATGCCATCGACCCCATCGGTGCGTGTGATCTCGTCAAGACGGGCGTGCGCGTCTTTGCCCTCCACCATGGTGAGCACCGCAACCGAGGAGTCTGCCGTACGCAGGAAGTCGCTCCTGTGTCCGTAAACGGCGGCACGAACCCACAGGTGCACAGACCGGTCACCGCTGGGTGGGAACCGTGAGGCCAGAACAGCCTTGCGCGCCTCCTCGCCCGAGCCGACGTGGGGCACCAGCACCCCATCCGCACCGCAGTCGAGCATCGCACCGATGCCCTGTGCGTTGTTCGTAGCGACACGGACCACCACATACATCCCCGCACCGTGCGCGGCAGCGATGAGCGGCGCGACTGCCTCGATTCCGAAAGGACCGTGCTCGCAGTCGAGGACGACGAGATCGAACCCCGCGGATGCCGCTGCCTCGACCACCTCGATACGGGGCACGATCACGAAGAGACCGAGCAGCTGCTGACCCGTGCCGTGCAGTCTGCCGCGCAGCCCCGAGAAAGACTGGGAGGAGGCGGCCGTCATGATGCCTCGACCACCAGTGCGTCGAGGATCGCAACGCCTCGTCCCGCGGGCAGAACGCGCACCGGATTGAGGTCAATCGCCTCGAGAGCCCCCGCCTCGTCAACGGCAACCTGCGACAGGCGTACGACAAGGTCGATGAGTGCATCCACGTCGGACGACTCAGAGCCGCGGTAACCAGCGAGCAGACGCGCCACCTTCGTGGACGACACCAGCGTCCGCGCCCGCGTGACATCGAGTGGAGCGGGCGCGACCGCAACATCGGCAATGAGCTCGGTGAGCACTCCGCCTGAGCCGAACATGATCATCGGCCCGAAGTCCGGATCCACACTCACACCGACGACGACTTCGACACCGGCCTCCATGAAGCGTGAGACCAGTACGCCCTCGTAGCCCGCCGGGTCCAGCAGTCGACCACGGCGGGCGAGGTCGTCGAACACCGCTCCGAGAGTGTGCTCATCCGGCACATTGAGGGCGACCAGCTTGTTCTCCGTCTTGTGCGTGAGACCGGCGCCCGCAGCCTTGGCCACAAGCGGATATCCAATCTCGGTGGCGGCCTTACGGGCCTCGTCTGCTGTGGTGACGAGCAGTTCCGGGAGTATCGGCAGGCCCCGATCGAAGAGATACTGCTTGCTGGCCGGTTCCGACAGCGCTCGGCCGGTGATGCTGGTCTTAAGGACCGGGGCGGGCCGACTGTCTCTGTGCGCAGGGCCAGCGGCGTCTACCAAGGCCTTCAGTGCTGCCGTGGCGTCTAGGACCGATTGCATAACTGGCACACCGACCGCTGCGTATGCCCGGGACTCTTCGGCGCTGATGGGTGCGGGGCTGACCACTAGGATCGGCAAGTCCGAGTGCCGGGCTCCCACGGCTGCTACCCCATCGGCGAGTGCCTGACGCCATGCCTGGGTCGGAGTCGGGGTCAGGTAGAAGAGCAGCGAACCAGTCCCGACGTCGGAGGCGAGGGCGTCGATGTTCTGCTCGATCGTGACCGGTCCGGCAGCACCGATGTCAAATGGGTTCATCACTCGTGCGAAGCCGGCCAGTGGGGACATTGTCGTCTCTGTCTCCGCGGACAGGCGGGTCAGTGCGATGCCGTGCGCGCCGAGGGTGTCGGCCATCAGAATGCCGCCTGCACCAGAGGTGTTGAAGCAGGTTACGTCGGGGTGGCGCGGGGTGCGGCCGGCCGCGAGGAGCGCGGACGCGACGGCGAGTGTCTCAAGGGTCGGTACACTGATCACCCCGTCCGCGGCGAACACTGCTTCGTAGGACGCCTGGGTCCCAGCCAACCGGGAGGAGTGGGCCTGAGCTGCGCTGGTCCCGGACAAGGTGTTACCCAGCTTGAGCGCGACAACCGGCTTGCCGACGGCCCGTGCGCGGTGCAGCACACAACGAAACCTTGCGCCGTCCGAAACGCCGTCAAGGATGAGGGCGATGACCTTCGTTTGTTCATCCTCGAGGAAGTGGTCCATGTAGTCGATTAGTCCGAGGTCGACCTCGTTGCCGCAGGAAACGAAAGCGCTCACACCGTCCCCGTAGCTCTCCAGCAGCGGTACGAACCCGCCGAACAGGGCACCGCTGTGCGAGATCAGCGCCACCGACCCGGCCCTGAGGACTTGTGAGTGCGTGTGGTTGTACCCCAGCGGCAGCGGCACCCTGGTTTCGTACAGCCCATTGCAGTTTGGGCCGACCAAGCGCACCCCCGCTTCCCGGCCAGCGCGCCCGAGCTCCTCTTGCAGGCGTTCTCCCCGGGCGGTTCCCATCTCCGCGAAACCACTCACCGCGATGATCGCGACCGGGACGCCGACCTCACCGAGACGGCGTACCGCCCCGACACAGCTCGCGGCAGGCACCATCACCAGCGCCACGTCGACATCGACGGGGAGGTCCGCGAGGTCGATGAGAGCAGGAATGCCACCGACCTCGCCGCCACGCCGGTTCACCGGGTAAATATCGCCTGGGTAGCCCGCCGATCGGAGATTGCGCAACGGCTGTCCGGAGAACTTCTCTTCGTCGTTGCTGGCACCGATCAGTGCGACCGCCCGCGGATGGAGGAGCCGATCGACCGCCTCTGAGGCATCGAGTCGCTGTCGGTTTACTGGGTTATCGGTCATTCCGGCCTCGCAGGGCTCTTGATGGGTTCTTTCCACGGGGACAGGGCGCCCTCGTAGGCGGACGGACCCGTTCGGAAGTGCTGAGCCTGGTCGAGTGTCTCGATGAAGGGCAGGTCCATCGGGTAGAGCTCGTCGCCACGGGGGCGTCCGCCAGCCTTGGAGACGTGACCGAACAATCGGTGCCCGACTACCTCCTCGGCAAGTGCCACTGTGTCGATCAGTGCGGCTAGGTCAACTCCAGTGTCGAAACCCATCTCCTCGAGCAGGTAGATCAGGTCCTCGGTTGGGAAGAGGCCCGCAGCGCGCCCGTTGCCGCAGTATGGGCAGCCACCCATCCCGCCGATCGAAGCGTCGAGAACGAGTGTGTGCCGGTGGTCGAGTTGTCGGATCGCCGAGTATGCCGAGATTGGCGCCATCCCTCGCGTGTTGTGCAGGTGCAGGTGAAAGGTGCGTATCGATGGCCAACGGTGCAGAATATCGGCAAGATCTTCCTCAACCTGCGGCGGGATGTGCCATCCCATTGGGTCACCGATAAAGACTTTGGTCACGGGGACACCAGCTTCGGTCCAAAGGTCCATCTGCCACTGGAGTTTGTCCATCCGCTCCTCGTGGCTGATGTCCCCGATCCAGTTTGAACCCCACGCGGCGTTCACACCGATCTGCGCTTCGGTCGCACCGGCGTTGACAGCGACCTCGATGATGCCCGGCCAGCTGGCGATCTCCTCAGCCTGCGAGCGGTTTGTGTTGCGCCGAACAAAGACGTCGCAGAGGTGGACCAGAGTGGCTGGAAGCGCACTGTCCAACGAGAGTGGAGGGATCCGTTCTGCACGCCGCTCCACGCCCTTGGCGTTGAGAGCGAGCGCAGTGTAGATGACCCCATCTACCGGGGTGAAGGAGTCGATAAGCTCATCGATCTTGGCCATCTGCGGCGTCCACTTCGGGCTTACAAAACTGCCTGCGACGATGCGCTTGAGGCCGCTGCGACCCATCGCGTTGAGCAGCCGCACCTTGGCCTCGACTGTGATCTCGGCATCCTCAATCTGGAGTCCCTCGCGCATGCCCTCGTCCACGACGACGACCGCGGGGTGGCCAACCGGGCCGATGGCCGCGCCCGCCATGGTCGACTCGGCGATCTCCGGTCCGTTGGCTGTGGACTGGACCGCGGCTTCCTGGCTGGTGGCGGCTCGGGTTTGGTTGGCAAGGTCAGTCATGACTCCTCCTCCATTGTTGGGGTGACCAACCGGCCGCCGAGTACCTCATCGTTGTGCTCACCGAGCAGCGGCGGTACCCGACGAACCGGGGCATATTCACCATCTATCTGGATAGGCATGTTGACGATGCGGAAGTCGGTGATCCTGGGGTGCGGCACCTCAGGCAGCGCATCGATCGCGGCCACCTGCTCATCGGCGACGACCTGGTCGATGGTCTGGATTGGGGTGGTTGGTACCCCAGCGGCGGTAAGCTTCTCCACCCACTCCGCACTATCACTGGTCCCCAGAGTGCTGGCCAGCTCCTTGAAGAGCTCCTCGCGATGAGCTACCCGATCCGGGTTGAGCAGGAACCGCTCGTCCCGGGTCAACTCTTCACGACCGATCGCTCCGCAGAGACGCTGCCAGAGGTTCTCGTTGCCGGCGGCGATGATCACCCAGTTGTCGGACGTTGGGAACGCGGCATACGGGTAGATCCCCACCGTTCCCGAGCCGAGCCGCTGGGGTACTACCTTGGCCGCGAAGTACCCCATGATCTGCGAGGGCAGCCACATCAGCGCCGTGTTGAGCAGCGAGGTGTGGATGTGCGCACCTATGCCGGTGCGGTCACGCGTTCGGAGGGCATCCATTACCGCAATGGCGGTCCACATGCCCGTACCCTGATCTAGAATCGAGGCCGGAACCCGCGCGGGTGCGCGGCCCTCCTCTCCGTTGAGGCTCATCAAGCCGCCGAACGCCTGCATCAACGGGTCATATGCAGGAGCGGATGCCTTCGGGCCCACGAGTCCATATCCGGTCATGTCGCAGTAGATGAGCCGCGGGTTGTGCGCCCTCATCTGCTCGTGTCCCAACCCCAGCTTGGTGAGCGAACCCGGTCGCAGGTTCTGCACGAACACGTCGGCCTCGGAGACTAGTTTGACGAACGAGACCCGGTCCTGATCGTTCTTGAGATCGAGCACGACGCTGCGCTTGTTGCGGTTTAGGGCGGAGAAGGTACAACCCTCGCCTTCCCAGAACGGGGGGCCCCACCGTCGTGTGTCGTCTCCGACCTCGGGACGTTCGACCTTGATCACGTCTGCGCCGAGGTCCCCCAGGATCTGGGTGGCGAACGGACCGGCCACGCTCATCGTTACGTCGACGATACGAATGCCTTCCAGTGAACCGATCATCAGGCGAACGTCCCCTCCTCGATCACGGTGAGATCGTGGCTCGGCACCACGACACAGCCGAGGCGTTCGATCTTGCTGAAGCTGTCCATGTAGTCGTGCAGGTTCGTGAACGAGCCCGACGGGATGTGGCTGAGATGGGCGTCACCCTCCCAGTTTCGGTGAGTGTCCACGCAGTCACCTGCGAGGAGGTACGTTGTTTGCTTGCCTTGCACGAGTACGCCCTGCGAGCCTGGTGTGTGTCCCGGTAGGTGCACGACTGACAGGCCTGGCATCAGCGGCGTGTCCCCGCGAACGGTCTTGATTCGGTCGAGGGCCCGCACCCACGGCGGCAGGATCCCTGGTGCTCGCTCGAAGGCTGCCAGGTTTGGTTCGAGTGGGTCGACGGCGTACTCCAACTCGGATTTCTGCACGATGATTTGCGCGTTCGGGAACAAGTCGTTGTTCGAGCAGTGGTCCCAGTGCAGGTGCGTGTTGATCACGGTGCCGACCGAGTCCGGGTCGACGCCTGTCCGTTCGAGGACGGCGAGCAACTCCTGCTCTGCTGGGCGGACGAGGTTGTAGCCGTGATGCATCTCCGTGAACTCAGGGTCCCCGGTTCCCGTGTCCACGATCACTGGGTGCTCGCCACCAGTGATCAAGAACATGGTCATCGCGACGTCGAGGGTTTCACCGAATCCGCGGTGGTAGGTCATCGCCGCGACCGGGAAGCCTTTAAGCGTGCCGACATGTAGTGCTTGAATTTTTAGCGCCATAGAGCACCCTCCATAGTTCCTGTCATCGTCCGTGCTGCTAAGACTTGTCTTCAGCGCCGTCGGCTACGAGGACCGCCCCGTTGACGTAGCTCGATCTGTCCGAAGCGGCGAACACGATGAGGTTCGCCAACTCCCGCGTTGTTCCCCACTCGTGGCCCGGGCGGGCGATGTTGCGGCCCCATTCCGCACGAGTGGCGCGAGCCGCCTCCTGATCGAGTTCGTCCTTGGCAATTTCGCGTTCCCACTTGCCGAAGCGCTCGTCGGTGTACACCAGGCCCGGGACCACGCAGTTGACGCGGATGTTGTGCTCTCCGAGCTCACTAGCCAACACCTTGCTCAGCCGGATCTCGGCAGACTTCGCAGGCCCTGTGCACGAGGAACGGAACGGCGGCGGTATCACTCGGATGCCGGTCTCCCCCGCAACATTGATCACCACTCCGTATCTCTGGGCGATCATCATTGGTGTAAAGCGCTGGATAAGCCGGAACTGAGCGAAGAAATTGATCGCCATTCCGTGCTGCAGTTCCTCGTCAGTCACCTCGAGGAAGGGTTTGTAGGTACCGGTGCCTGCATTGTTCACGAGCACGTCGATTCGCCCATAGTTCTCCTTCACATGGGCGACAAGGTGGTCGAGGTCCTCGAGTTTGGTCACGTCGACCGAGAGAGTGCCAACCGAGGCTCTGGTTGTCTCCATGATGTCGGTGGCTGCCCTGTCGAGCACGTCCTCGCGGCGGCTGCAGAGCAGAACGCGCGCGCCCTCCTCGGCGAACAGGCGGCTGGTCTCGAGACCGATGCCGGCGCTCCCACCGGTGACGACCACAACCTTGTCCTTCAGTTTGAGATCCACGTTGTTCTCCTCTTCTCTCCCCCACGGCCGATCGATCTTGTGAGCCGCAGCGCGGTCAGCGACAAGTCAGTAGGACTTGGGTAGGCCGAGCACATGCTGGCCGATGTAGGCAAGCACCAGGTTGTTGTTGATCGGAGCGACCATCGGCAGCCGGGCCTCGCGGAACTTCCGCTCTATTCCGAACTCGACGGCCAGTCCATAGCCGCCGAACGTGTCCATCGCTGCGTTGGCGGCCGCCCAGGTCGCAGTGGAGGCCAGCAGCTTGGCCGCGTTGGCCTCGAAGCCCGGGTTGCCGCCGGCATCGAAGAGTGCCGCCGCCTTGGACCGCATCAGACTTGCGGCCTCGAGGTCCGCGTACGCGCGCGCCAAGGGAAACGCCACGCCCTGGTTTGCACCGATCGGCTTGCCAAACACTATGCGTTCGTTGGCGTACTGCGACGCCCGATCGATGAACCAGTAGCCGTCACCAAGCGACTCGGAGGCGACCAGAATCCGTTCGACGTTGAGGCCTGACAAGATGTAGCGGAATCCTTTGCCCTCCTCGCCGATCCGGTTCTCCACCGGCACGCGGAGGTTAACGAAGATGAGCTCATTGGTCTCGTGCGAGGTCATCGTGCGGATTGGCCGGACCTGGATCGAGTCACCCGCGGCCTTGATGTCCACCAGAAGGATGGACAGGCCGTCGGTCTTCTTCTCGACGTCTTCAAACTTCGAGGTCCGACATAGCAACAGTAGGTAGTCGGAGTGCTGAAAGCGTGAGGTCCAGATCTTTGCACCATTAACGACGTACTCATCACCCACACGTTTGGCGAAGGTGCGGATCTTTGTGGTCTCCGAGCCAGCGTCGGCCTCGGTCACACCGAATGCCTGAAGCCGAATCTCGTTGGTCGCGATCTTTGGGAGCAACCACTTCTTTTGTTCCTCGCTGCCGTGACGCAGCACGGTTCCCATGGTGTACATCTGCGCGTGCGCGGGGACGCCACTACCGCCGGAGCGATTGATCGTCTCGAGAACCACCGCAGCGTCCATGACTGTGCCGCCACCACCACCGAACTCCTCGGGGATGAGCACCGCCAACCAACCCGCCTGTGCGAGCGCATCGACGAATTCTTCGGGGTAGGCTAGATCACCGTCACATTTCCGCCAGTACTCCTCTGGGTAGCGCGAGCATAGATTGTTTACCGCCTCTTGAATCGCGAGCTGGTCGTCGTTCAGCTGAATGGCCATGCGTTCGATCACTCCGTTACGGTGCGGTTGAGACTGGATGGAAGGTGTGAAGGGCCTTGTGGAGCACCTCATCCGCGGGGGTGTCTTCGCCGCCCGTGAGCAGTGTCTCCACCACGGCGACGCCTGCGTCACCGAGCAGCTCACCAGCGACCCGACGCTGCTCGTCGGAGTCCCGAAAGAACAGGGTGCGAGGCAGATCGGAGGTCCGGCAGGTCTGCTCGCCGTCTCCGGTGTCGACGGTAACGACAGCGTCGACGTATCCGAGGCTGCTGTCGGGAACGACTTCGATCCGATCGGCCAGAGCGGTGACGATGGGATCGTCGCGGCGGGCGTAGTCGTCGAAGTCAAGGGTGCCGTTGATCAGTAGCTGCGCGGTGACGAATCGGACACTCGACAGCGCCGACGTGAGCGACGTGTACGGCGGACGATTCTGAGTACCGGGGAAGTGCGCGAAGTGCTCATTCATGCGGACGGTGACCCGCTTTGGGTCGTCACCGTAACCCTGCCGGCTCAACTCGCGGGCGGCCAGCGCCACTGCCATGTCGTCGCCGAGCGTGGGCAAGGCCTTGTGCCAGACCTCGAGGATCATCTCGGAACGAGGAGGCTGCTTGAGCATTTCAGGGATCTCCTCGATCCCGGCAAACATCCGCAAGTAGCCGTTTCGGGCGTCGAGCGCCCCTGGCCCAGAAGTCATTCCAGCGCGGGCTGCAAGGGCGTAGAGCAAGCCGTCGCGGGCAGCGCCGGGGTTGTGCAGCCGCCAGTCTTCACCCCCGGCGCCCACACTGTGCAGCGAACCTCGCCCGACCAGGAGCGCTCCACTAACTGCATGCAGCGTCTGCTCGGGGCTGAGTCTCGCCGCTCGAGACGCTGCAGCGCACGCGCCGGCCACACCGAAGTTCGGGCTGGGGCGTCGGCCGGTCTCCATCATTGCGCGGGCGACCAGGCCCCCGCCTCCAAGCCACACTGTGAAGGCATATCCGGCGATGAGTCCGTCTATGACCTGACCGTACGACGCGCCTGTCTCGATCCCGGCTGCGACCGCCGCAGGGACCACGAAACTTCCCGGGTGGCTCCACGAGCTCATCTCGCAATCGTCCTGGAAGCGGGCGCATACCGCGGCGGCGTTCGCTTGTACGGCATCAGCGGCCCCTAACCGGTGACCGCTGAACCACGCCAGATGCTCGCCCTTGCCGACGCCAAGCTCGAATAGGTCGCTGGCGCCGGGCACCACGCCCGCTGCAAGCGCCAGAGTCACCGCATCGGCCAGAAGAATCCGAGCCCGCTCACGGTGCAGGGCTTTGGCGTAAGTCCGGTTGGCTACGAAGTCTGTAGCGTTGACGAGGCATTGTTGACTGCTCACAGGTAGTCCTCCGAAAGTGCGAGTTCACGGATGTCTGCCACGTCACCGCTGCGCCGCAGCGAACCGGCGCGCAGTACGTAGCCACGGGTGGCCAGTTTCAGAGCGGGGCGGGCCATCTGCTCGGAAATCAGCACCGCCATGCCCCGCTGCTGGACAATCCGGATAGCAGCGCTAGTCTCGGCGATCGCCACGGGCGAGAGCCCCAAGAACGGTTCGTCTAGCAGGAGCAGTTTGGGCCGTGCGGTCAGGGCGCGAGCGATGGCGACCAACTGCTGTTGTCCACCGCTGAGCGTTCCGGCTCGCGCGTGCCGCCGGTCGGCCAGCAAAGGAAACGTGTCGTAGAGCCAGGCGGCGGAGGACTCCCGTTCTTTCGCCGACATGGTGTACCCGCCGGCAAGGATGTTTTCCTCGATTGTCAGGTTGGCGAACACACGACGCCCCTCGGGCGAGATGCGGATCCCCAGTTTGGCCCGCTTGGCCGTCGAGGCCGTGGTGATGTCATCGTTACCGAACATCAGGCGCCCGCCCGCAACCGGCACCATGCCCATCACCGCATTCATTACGCTGGATTTGCCCGCGCCATTGGCGCCGACGATCACGATCGTCTCCGCTGTGCGGATCTCCATGTCCAGCATTCGCACGGCCTGGATTCCGCCGTATCTCACGCTGAGGCCTTCGACCTTCAACAGCGACTGCTCGGTATCAACCATGCTGAGGCTCCTCCGCTAGGGCAGCCACCGCGGGGATCTCCGGCACGTCGTCATCTGCGGTGTCGGCGCCGAGGTACGCCGTGATCACCTCGGGGTTGTTTAGGACCTCTTCGGGTGTCCCGTGGGCTAGCTCACTCCCGGTCTCCATCACGAACAGCCGGGGACAGATCCGACGGACCAGGTCCATGTCGTGCTCGACCAGGAGGACGGAGCTCCCCCTGCCGACCACCCAGTCGACGAGTTCGTCGATCCGGTCCCGCTCGGATAGCTCGAGGCCGGCGGCTGGTTCGTCGAGAAGCAGCACCACTGGCCGTGTGGCCAACGGTAGGAGAAGCCCGAGTAGCTTCTGCAGGCCGTAGGGCAGGTCGCCGGCGCGGTCGTCGAGACGACGATCGAGTCCAGTCAACTGCAACAGCTCGTCGAGCTCGTCATCGCTGACCCAGCGTTTGCTGAATGCCTTTGCCCGGGCGAGGTTCTCCCGCACCGTCGCCAAGGAGAAGACCGAGGTCTGCTGGTAGCTGCGCGCGATGCCGTGTCGGCTCATCTTGTGTAGGGAGGAGCTGGTGACGTTCTCCCCCGAGAGGGTCACGGTGCCGTCTGTGGGCGCCATTGCGCCCGAGATCATGTTGATCAATGTGGTCTTGCCAGCGCCGTTCGGGCCGATGACGCCGAGGACGTCGCCCTTGCGAAGCTCTAGCGAGATGTCGTCGACGGCTGCTACTCCGCCGAAGCGTTTGCAGAGTCCCTCCACCTTCAGCACGATCTCGACCGGCCCGACGATCGTGCGTCCGCGCTTTTCGCTGTTCTTCGAGGACGCTCCTGTGGTTGCAAATTCGGCCTGGCGAGGCTGTTCCGCCTCCGGTTGGTTGCCGGGCGCCGCCCTTCCGAATCTCCTGATCAGCCGAGCACCGTCGGCGATCAGACCGGTGATCCCCCCCCTGGCGAAGAGGACCACGATGATCAGTGCGGCGCCGAGAAGTAGCTGCGAATACTGCGCCTGGGAGGCAAACGCGTGGACAAGCCAGGACAGTAGGAGCGCGCCCGCGATCGGACCGAGGAAGAAGGGACCACCGATCACGGCAGCCGCGACGTGGTTGACAGCGCTCAATGGCTGGAACGAATCGGGCTGTGCGTTCCCAAGCTGATTGACCAGGACGAGACCGGCCAGTCCCGCCACTCCCGCGGCCGTCATGAAGGCCAACGTCTTGTAGAGCCAGGGCCGGAGGCCGAGGCTTGAGGCCAGCGGCTCGTTCTCCTCCAGTGCTGCGAAGTGGCGGCGCCATACGACCGACACGACAGCGGCTATGAGCAGACCCACTACGCCGACCACGACGGAGAAACGGAGGAGATCCCCAGAGGCCGCGTAGGTTTTCGAGCCCAGGGTAGCGGCCGGAATGCCCGAGATCCCACTGCTTCCGCCGAGTGGCCCCTTGACGATGATGATGACGAGAATGATGACCTGGGCCAGCACAAAAGTCACCAGCGCGAAGTACGTGCCTCGAAGTCGCAGGAGTACAACTCCCAGTGGTAGGGCCAGTAGGGCCGGGACCAGGAAACACGCCACGACGAGGAGGACCGCGTTCGAGCTGACGTGCACCGCCAGAAGGGCGAGCACGTAGCCTCCGATCGCCATAAATGGAGGGGAGGCAAACGATAGGAGATTCACCCGGAGCATTAGCCACACATGCATCGCTGCGAGCAGTAGGACCAGGGTGGTCGGCACAAAGGAGAGTAGATACGGGTCAGCCGTAAATTTGGGGGTGAGCACAGCCAAGGCGACCAACACCACGGAGAGCGCGGGAACCACCGCGGCGTTCGGAAAGCGCTTGCGAATCCCCGGACGGTCGAAACGGTGGGGAGACGTTGCCTTCTCAAACATTGATCGCCTTGTGTCCGAGGAGACCCGTCGGCCGTACCACCAGCAGCACGAGAATCCCTGTAAAGAGAAGTAGGGGGGCGAAAGAGCCTCCGATGTACACACCGACGAAGGACTCGAACAAGCCAACGAGGACCGACGCGATGACGGCGCCGGCGAGACTACCGAGACCGCCCAGAATAACCGCGAGGAACGAGATGGTCAGCACTTGTTCGCCGACGAACGGGGCAAGGGAGAACTGTGGCGTCACGAGCGCACCGGTCAGTCCAGCCAATCCCGTAGCAATCGCAAACGCCAGTGGGAACAGCACCTTCGGCCTCATGCCCATTGCCACGGCCATCTCGCGGTCGTCGGTGAGCGCACGCAACGCTCCGCCCATCCGCGTCTTGTATAGGAGCAAGTAGACGGCCGCGACCGCGAGTGCCGCGACCACGATCGTCATTATGCGCGCATAAGGGAGGTAAACCCCGCCGATCCGGAACGTACCGGTGAGAGATCCAGTGAAGCGCACCGCCTGGGCACCGAACAGAGCCAGCATCGTGGCCCCGCCTATCAGAGACATGCCCACCGTGAGCACGATGGTGGCCAAGTGGTCGTCGATCCGACGTTCAAGGATGAACAGCTCGGCAATGTAGCCGATCAGCGCAGCGGCGAGCACGGCGGCCACCACCCCAATCGCGTACGGGAGGTTGAGCTGACTGGTGACGAAGTACGCGACGTACCCACCGACCACGTAGAACGCGCCGTGCGCGAAGTTGATCACCCGGAGAATGCCGAACGCGAGCGAGAAGCCTAGGGCCATCAACGCGTACTGGGCACCGAGGGCCAGGCCACCGATGGTCGTCTGGATGAGTCCACCCATTGTGTGTGCCTCCTTCAAGTTGCAGGGATCGGTGGGCCACCCGCACCGCAGAGACACGGTTGGCCCACCGCGACCTCAGCTGTTGGCCCGGAGCGGCGTGAATACGGGCGGCTGCCCGTTCTTAATAACGCCCATGTTGAAGGGCCATGACATTTCCTGGTTCACGCCGAACTCCTCCTGACCGGTGAATACGCCCTGTCCGAGCAACGGATCCTTCAGGTCGTTCTTGCGCATCTGCTCTGCGACCGCCTTGGTGTCGTCGACGGTGCCTGCGGCGGTGATCGCCTCCAAAAGAGTGCGGGCACCGGGAACCCAGCCGAGCGCGATACCGGTGGCGTCCATGCCGGTTGCCTGCTTGAACGCGGGGAGGATCTGCTTCACTTCGGGAGTGTTGAAGTCGACTGGGGCGTAGTAAAAGAAGTTCTTGATGTTGTCGAGACCGGCAACCTTCGTGATCTCCGCTGTGCTGTCCCCGCCGAGCCGGGCGAAGGTGCCTTTGTATCCCGCTTGCCGCAGCTGCTTGATCATGGTGCCGACATCACCAGCGGGGCTGGACGCGAAGTCGATGACGTCGGGGTTGCCATCCAGCAGCCGGGACACGATTGGGGCAAAGTCCTGCGTGCCACGCGGATAGGTGTCGCGACTGATATTGATGCCTTGCTTCTTATACGCCTCCGCGTCGACGATGGCGATGTCGTCACCGCTCTGGTCGTTGGGGGCGATCAGCTTGGCGCTGTGGAAGTTGAACTCTTTCTGCGCCGCCTTGATGATCGGGCCAGCCCACACGAACGGTCCCGGCCCGAGGTGGAACACCAGTGGATACTTTGGCTCGAGCGCGTCACGTCCGAAGCCGTTAGCGTCGAGCAGCATGTTGTAACGAGCCGCAACCGGCTTCATGCCGGTCAACTCGACGGCGCCGAGCGGGCCAATTACGAACTTGATCCCCTTGGACGCGAACTCGGTGGCCCCCGAGGCGGCACCGGCACTCGTGTAACCAGTATCGTAACTTGAGATGTTGACCTGGCACTTCTTGTCGCCGACTTTGACGCCACCTTGGGCGTTGGCTTCGCTGGCCACGAACTTCGCCGTCGCCTGCATCGAGAGGCCAAAGTCGGCGGCCGCGCCGGTGAGCGGTCCCAGTGTTCCGATCGGGAGCACGCATGGCCCGCTTCCTCCGCTTGCCGAACTGCTCGTGGCGTCGGAGCCGCACGCAGTCAGTACGAGACTCCCGGCGAGTGCTGTCGCCAAGAATATCGTTCGAGATCTGGGTATCGCTTTCATCTGATCCTCCTGGGACTCGACAGCATTACTAGGCAAATCGTTAACAGTCGGCTAATCAACGCCCCGACCAGCGCGGTTCTCGCTTCTCCACAAATGCGCGAATTCCCTCTTCGCGGTCTTCGCTCAAGTAGGGATTCGGTCCGACGTTGAGACGCAGGGCCGCGTGGACGGACAGCTCCCACCCCTTCGTGGTCATCTCCTTGTATCGACGAAGCGTCAACGGCGCATTTGCCACGATGCCGCGTACGAACTGCTCGCTGTCCTCACGCAGTGACTCGCGTGGAACCACCTTGTTGAACAGTCCCCAACGCAGTGCCTCCTCCGCCACAAGCGGTTCGCCGGTGTAGAGCATCTGCAGTGCGATGGCCCGCGGGATCAACCGCGGGAGCAACACCGTTGCGTAGTTGGCACCCATCCCTCTTTTAGCCTCGGGCATACCGAGATGTGCATGATCGGCAGCGATGCGCAGGTCGCAAGCAAGAGCGAGTTCACACCCGCCGGCGAGGACCGGTCCGTTGATGACCGCGATCACCGGCTTGTAGGTCTCAAGCACGACCTCGAAGAGGTTCCGCTCGGGACCGGTCATGGGCATCGGAAAGCGTGCCCCGTGACGGGCAAGGTCGTCGAACTCCTTCAGGTCGCCCCCGGAACAGAACGCCTTGTCACCCACCCCAGTAAGGGAGATCGCCCAGACCTCAGGGTTCTGTCCAGCGTCACAGAAGCAGCGAATCAGTTCGCTGGTCGCGGAGAGATTCAGCGCGTTCCTACGCTCTGGGCGGTTGATCGTGATGTACGCGACGTGCTCCGTGACCTCATAGAGAACTTCTCGCTCCATGGGCATCCTTTGCTGGCTTCGCGGCACCGGTGCTCTGGGTCCGCGTCGCCTGGTTTCGGCGTTGTCGGCTAGCTGATAGACGAACGTGATGGCCACCACTGTGGACGGCAGCAAGCCAGAGCCCCAACTCAAGTTCCGTATGTTGGAACACTCAGCACAATCGAGGCCACGCAGCGTTCAATGACAAGCGAAGCCACGGCCAAGGATCAGGAGGGGTTCCAACATGCGAAACGCAACGTCCTTCCTGCGGGGCTTGTCTGTCCTCGACGCTTTCCGTCCTGACGACACTGAGCTGTCGCTCACCCAGATCGCGCAGCGTGTAAACCTGCCGAAGTCAACCGCACACCGACTGGTGGCGGACCTGGTCGCCTGGGGGGGCCTGGAGCGTACCGAGACCGGCCTGCGGCTCGGGATGAGATTGTTCGAGCTCGGCCGGCTCGTACCGGTTCAGCGCGAACTTGCCGAGGTCGCCCGTCCCTTCCTGGAGGATCTCTACAACATCACCAATAAGACCGTAAACCTCGCCGTTTTGAACAAGGCCGAAATCGTGTACATCGAAAAACTCGAGGCGCCGAACTCCCCCACCGCCTCCCGGGCGGGCAGCAGGCTCCCTCTGCATTGCACAGCTTTGGGAAAGGCGATGCTCGCCTTTTCACCACTAGCCTTGAGTGATCAAATCATACAAAACGGACTTGCCGCGGTCACCGAACGCAGTATCACCAGTGTCGCTACTTTTCGCCGCGAGCTGGCCGCCGTCCGTACCACTAGGTTGGCCTTTGACCGCGAGGAGTTAGCGCCTGGACTGTTCTGCATCGGCACGCCAATCTTTGACAGCCGCGGTGCGCTGCTGGGGGCGATCTCCGTCTCGAGCCTTGAGTCGATTATGGGTGCCAGAACTCTTGGGCCAGCTTTGCTAACAATCTCGCGTGCTCTTTCCCGGGAGTTCAATCCCCAGCCCCTCAAGGCCGAGTATCTGAGCTCCAGTTACCACACTTCAATGAGAGGTAATCAGTGCCCGACGCCATCCGCGGTGTGCTACCCGTAGCTCCCACTGTCTTCCATCCGAACGAGGACGTCGATCTCGACGGACAGCGCCGTGTGGTCGACTACGTGGTCGATTCGGGCAGCGACGGTATATGTGTCCTCGCCAATTATTCAGAGCAATTCTCTTTGAGCGACCAAGAGCGTCAGGCGATTGTGGAGGCAACAATCGACCAGGCCTCCGGACGAATTCCAATCGTAGTGGCCACCAGCCATTACAGCGCCAGAGTCGCCGCCCTGCGCAGCAGAGAGGTGCAGGAGATGGGCGCAAGCATGGTCATGCTCATGCCCCCGTTCTTCGGCGCCACCTTGAGTGTCGGGCCAGAGACCGTGCGTGCGTTCTTCCACGAAGTCGCCGAGGCGGTCGACGTCCCGATCATGATCCAGGACGCCCCGATGAGCACGACCCAGATGTCGGTCCAGCAGTTAGTCGACCTGGCCCACGAGATTCCGCACCTCAAGTATATGAAGATCGAAACGCCTCGGGCAGCCGACACGATTCGGGTGCTAAGCGCCCGTGCGGGCGAGGACCTCTTGGGCATCTACGACGGAGAGGAGGGAGTGACCCTCGTTCCCGACCTCGACGCAGGCGCGCAAGGAAGCATGACCAGTTGTCTGATTCCCGACGTGATCGGCGCCGTGGTGCGTGACCATCTCGCTGGCGACCGTGACGCTGCCGTGGCGCGTTGGGAAGATGTACTCCCCCTCGTCCATTTCGAAAACCGACAATGCGGCTTGCAGGCGGTGAAGATCCTTATGGAGGTGGGCGGAATTATCGGAAGCGCCACGTCCCGTGCGCCCCTCGCCTCCCTAGGTGACCACACTCGCGAAGCTCTGCTGGCTCTCGCGCGGCGCCACGACCCGCTGATCCTTCGCTGGGCAGCCTGAGCCTCCTTCCCCCGACTGGGCGTAAAGCCGCCCGGCCGCGACCGAATCGAGTGAAAACGTGACAGCACTGCAGGTCGGCATCTATCTAAACTCCCAGAACCCTGACACCGACAATGCGGCATCACGTCTGACGGGTCTTGTCGAACAAGTGAAATTAGCCGAGTCACTAGGCTTCAACTCCATCTGGGCTGGCGAACACCATCTCACCTCCAAATTCCACTTCTTCCCGCAACTCACACTTCTCTCCCATCTCGCTGCCTACTCCGGTCACATGTCCTTGGGCACCAATCTCCTCCTCTTGCCGATGCACCAGCCGGTCGATGTCGCAGAACAGGTGGCCCTCATCGATCTTGCCTGTCGCGGACGCTTTATTCTCGCAGTCGGCCAGGGCTATCGGCGCGAGGAATTCGCGGCCCTTGGCGTGCCCTTCGAGGAGAGGCTGCCGCGGATGGTCGAGGGCATATCGATCATCCGGCGGTTGTGGACCGAGACGGAGATCGACTACGACGGTTCCACTTTCTCCCTAGAGCAGGCAACGCTGCGACCCGGTCCATTCAACGCCGGCGGCCCACCGATCTGGGTCGGTGCCACGACAGACCGCGCGATACGGCGGGCTGCCCAGATCGGGGACGGGTTCATGGCAACGCCGAACGCGGACAATACCGAGGTGACCCGCCAGATCGAGTTGTTCGCCAAGTCCCGGGCCGCAGCGGGAGCCACGGACAAGCCCGAGATTGGGCGCATGCTCGAGGTCTACTGTCATGCCGATGCCGCGGAAGCCCGGCGCCGCGCCGCGCCGCACCTCTTGACCAAATACGCCTCCTACGCTTCGTGGGGCTTGACCGGAAGCGCTGGTGCCGCTGCTAGATCGGCCAGCACGGTCGGCGGCGAGGACGATTTCGCGGAACTCGCCGAGGACCGTTTTGTCATCGGTAGCCCTGACGATGTTGTGGCTGGGCTGCTACATCAGCACCGTCAGGTCGGAGTCACACACCTGGCCATGCGCCTGGCCTGGCCTGGCTCCAACCACGTCGACGCCATGGAGTGCATCGAGCTCCTCGGACGCGAAGTCCTTCCCCGCCTGCGGAAGGAACTCGCCTGAGGTCAGGCAGGTGCCGCTAAACTGAGAGACGAGGACATATGCAACAAATCCGCTTTTCCGGCGCGGGCGGCAATGAGGTTGTTCATCTTAAGCGCCTTCAGGATCCAGCAGTGGGTGAGGAGCAGGTACTGGTCGCCACACGCTACGCCGGGGTCAATCCGTTGGACGTACTCCAGCGCAGCGGGAAGTACCCTGTGCCCAACGGCGCGTCACCCTACCTACCTGGCGTCGAGGTCGCAGGCACCGTGATCGCGGCGGGCAGCAGAGTGACCCGGTGGGCCGAGGGGGACCGGGTGATGGGGCTGGTGGCCGAGGCTGGACTTGCCGACAAAGTCCTCGCTCACCAGGAACTCCTGCTCGCGGTGCCCGACACCGTCTCCGACCTCGCTGCGGCAACCCTGCCCGAAGCCGTAATCACAGGGTTCGATGCGTTGATACGGGCCCGCACACAGTTACACGACGTCGTGGTAATCCGTGGTGTGAATGGTGGTGTCGGCATTGCAACCTACAAAATTGCAACAGCGATGGGAGCGGTCCCTATCGGGATCGCACGTTCGCCAGAAATTCTCAGAAAGCTTGCCAATCTGGAGATCACCGCCGTGCTCGAGAGCGAGTTCGAGGCAGACGCCCATAGCCGTAACGGCGCCTCAATCATTATCGAGCTCGTTGGCGGCGAGTACGTCGCTCAGGATCTTCATCTGCTCGCCTCGGGGGGCCGGGTCGTCGTGGTCAGCATCGCCGCAGGCAGAGAAGCATCTGTCCCTGTCGATCTGCTGCTGAACAAGCGAGCCGACGTGATGGGCACGGTGCTTAGACCGAGGTCGACCGCAGAGAAAGCACTGTTGATCTCCAAAGTTCGACATCAAATAATGCCGTTGGTCACTAGTGGGAGGTTGACGATTCCAGTGGAGCAGATATTTATGGCGGAAGATACCGCCGAGGCATTCGATCATCTCGGTAAACCGGGAAAGATAGGCAAAGTTGTTCTCGATTTTGGCATGCCGAGGCATGAGTAACTAAGCAGAATCCAGATAGCCATTCTATTACGGTCCCGGGGGATTGCCGAGCGATTGGAGCGTGTCAAGCGGGGTTCTCTATGGCGGCTCTTGGATCTTTAGCGTGATCGTGTCTTGACGTATGGGCTCGTGGCCCTGCGCGAGGCTGGGTGTTCTTCAGGCATCCAACTGACAGGACCACGAGCGTGTCTCAGCCTATGGCGGACGCGGCGCGCAGCGCCGCGTCGGTGTTGTTCAACTTGCCCGAGTACGAGGTCATCGAGGTCGCCGGTGACCACATGGGTGGTCGGCGGGTCACCATCGCGACCCGGGCGCGCGCGGCGGCCTGCCCTGGCTGTGGTGTGCTCAGCGGCCGGGTGCATCAGCGCACCGCCCAGCGGGTGAGAGATGTTCCTTTCGACGGGCTGATCGAGGTGGTGTGGATCAAGAAGCGGTGGCGTTGCGGCGACGCCGGGTGTGTTCGGGCCACGTTCACCGAGCACACCGTCCAGATCCCGACCAGGGCCAGGCTCACGACCCGGCTGAAGGAGGCAATCACTCGGGCGGTGGCCGGCGAGGTCCGTGCGGTCGATCGCGTTGCCACCGAGTTCGGGGTGTCCTGGCCCACCGTGCAACGCCAGATCACCGCCGCCGCCCTCGCGTTGGCTACCGCGAGAGGCCACCGGCCCCGGCTGGTGGCCCAGCTGGGTATCGATGAGCACCGGTTCCGATCGGTGCGCTGGTTCAAGAACGACGTCGGCAGCTGGCAGCGGGTCGAGCCGTGGATGACCACTTTCGTGGACCTCGGGAACGGGGAGGTCCTCGACGTCGTCGATGGCCGCGACTCGGCCGCCGTCAGCACCTGGCTCGCCGGGCAACCACGATGGTGGCGACGCCGGGTCCAGGTCGTCGCGATCGACCCCTCCGCGGCGTTTCGCTCCGCCGTGCGCAGGTGGCTACCGAAGGCCCACGTCAGTGTCGATCACTTCCACCTGGTCAAGCTCGGCAACGACATGCTCACCGGCGTCCGTCGGCGCGTCTCCTGGGACACCCGCGGCCGCCGAGGCCGCGGCACCGACCTGGCCTGGGCGCATCGGCTGCTGCTTCTGCGTGGCTACGACACACTCTCCGAGCGCGGCCGCGCCAGACTCGATGAGGTCCTCAACCGCGACGACCCCACCCGAGAGATCGCCGCCGCGTGGGGCGTCAAGGAGCAACTCCGAATCCTCCTCCAGACCCGAACCCTGCCGGATGCAGTCGCTGCCCGAGCCAGGTTCGATCAGTACGTCACCTGGGCGCAGATGACCGAGACCACCAGGCTGAACAAGACCATCCACGCGTGGTGGCCCCAGATCGAAACCTTCATCCAGACCCGCGCCACCAACGCCAAGACCGAAGCCGCGAACGTCACCATCAAGAACATCAAGAGAACCGGGAGGGGGTACCGATCACCAGCCAACTACCGATCCAGGATCATGCTCTACAACGCCACCCTAAGCGCGGCGTGAACACCCGCATCACGCGGAAATTCGAAGAGCC
>JAABUM010001256.1_pt1 | contig 38779 bp, 45 predicted proteins | sample 5559161 | NCBI WGS metagenome assembly JAABUM01 (sample SAMN10711868, study PRJNA513369) | rock metagenome | isolation source: Antarctica rocks | place: Antarctica: Victoria Land, Siegfried Peak nord
GGCGGCGAGCACGGGAGGGTAGGTACGGACGATGGTCTGGCGTTCCCTTAGCTATGGCGCGGCGGCACTCGCTTCCGCCGGCTTGATCAGCGCCCTGCGGAAGATGGACTGGCGGCCACGAGAGCCGGAAGAGCGGGCGCACTGCTATACGCTCGGGCTCTCCGTCCTCTCGACGACGCTGCTCACGCCCCGCGCCTACGCGGCCGTGTCCCGGCGCAGCGGGATGCCCCACCTCGGGAAGCTCCTCATCGACTGCGCCAGTCTCGCGGGCACCTGGACCTTCCTGCCGGTGGTGAACCGCCTGCGGGGTGGGCCACGCCCGCGAAGTAGCCGGCTCGATAGCGGGTGGCTCGCGACCGCCGCGATCGGCACCCTCGCCTTCCTATTCCGCCGCACGCACACCCGACTCCTCAATAAGCCCGATGTGGCGGGCTGGTATTTCGATGCGCCGCCGAGCCTGCCCTACACCCTGACAGTGCTCGGCTACCTCATGCTGATGCACGGCCGGACGCTCCGGGTCGCCTGGCCGCTCGCCAACGCCGTCGAGGAGCCACGGGCGCGGCGGCGCGCCCGCGTCCAGGCATCCGCCTGGGCCTGCACCGTCGCCGCGATGGCCCACGAGTGCCTGTACGCCGTGGTCACGCACAGGGGCGGGCGTTACGGGCGGGGCATGATCGCGGCGATCCGGGCGATCTTCTTCTCCTGCCTCATGCTGGCCCTGTTCAGTCCGGTGCTCTTCGATCTGCTGGCGTGGTGCCAGGATTACGTTGCCCATCGCCAGCTGTACCGTCTGCGCCGCCTCCTTGACCAAAACCGGGAGGGGGAAAGCTTCCTCCCCGCCCCGGCCCCGCTCGTCGATTGGTTGACGTTCGACGAGCTCCCCCTGCGCGTCGAGCAGCGATCTATCGGTATTCACGAGGGCATGGCAGACCTGCGGCCCTATGCCGATCCTGCCGTAGCGACGCGCGCCGCGAAGCGATGCGACGCGATGGGCAGCACCGGTGTGGATGCGGAGGCGATTTGCACCGCAGCTGTCCTGATCGACGCCACGCGGCGACGCGCGCTGGGTCGGACGTTGGGCCATCCGACGGCGGAGTCGACGATGCCCTGGGACGACCGCGCGCCGGGATCGCCGGAGGAGGACCTGTACTATCTCCGCAAAGTCAGCCGGGCCTGCCGCTCGTCGCTCGTCCGCCGGATCGTGGCCGCGACCAGCCTCCCCGCTCACACCGGGGATCGGGGGGAGGTCGCCGCAGCATGAAGGCGTCTGTCATCCGCCGCCTCTGGACCGGCCTGACCCTGGCCACGCAACTGACCCTGACGTATTACCTGATCCGTGCGCGTCTGGGTATCCCTCGCCTCTCCCAGGTTGTCACCCCGCCCATCCCGTCGACGCCCGTCCCACCGAAGCTCTCCGTGATCGTCCCCGCCCGCAACGAGGTGGACCACTTGCGGGGAGCCGCCACCTCGATCCTGCGGCAGGACTATCCCGCGCTGGAACTCATCCTGGTGGATGATCGCTCGACCGACGGCACGGGCGCGATCATGGCCGAGCTCGCGGCCGCCCATCCCGACCGCGCCCGCGTCGTCACCGTCGGGCAACTCCCCCCCGGCTGGCTCGGCAAGAACCACGCGCTATGGGTTGGTGCCCGCCGCGCAACCGGCGCGTGGTTGCTCTTCACCGATGCCGATGTTGTCTTCGAGCCCGCCTGTTTCCGCCTGGCCATCGCCTACGCCGAGGCGCACGGGCTCGACCACCTGGCGCTCTACCCCCAGGTCGAAGCCGAGGGTTACTGGCTGGAGGCCTTCGTCTCCTTCTTCGTCTACGGCTTCCTGAGTGGTTCCCGCCCCCACCTGGCGGCCGACCCGAAGAGCGACGTCGGCATCGGGATCGGTGGCTTCAACCTCCTCCGCCGCACGGCCTACGAGACCATCGGCACGCATCAGGCCATATCGTTGCGCCCCGACGACGATCTCCGGCTCGGGCGGCGGGTGAAGCTGTGCGGCCTCCGGCAGGGGCTGGTGTTCGGCGTGGACCTCGCGCGCGTGGAGTGGTACCCGACGCTGACGGCAGCGATCGTCGGGGTCGAGAAGGGGATGTTCCCCGGCCTCGACTACAGCCTCGCGAAGACGGCGGCGAGCGTCGGGTTCCTCTGGGCGACGATGATCCTCCCCTACCTCGTGGTATGGCGCGCCCGGGGCCTCGACCGTCGGCTCCTCCTGGCGAGCATCGGGGTCCACACGGCCAACTACCTCTACGCGAACCAGATTCGGGGCCGGTCGGTCTATCGCCTCGCCCCGGCCTTGCCGCTGACCGGCCTGCTCCTCTCCTACATGGTGTTGCGCTCCACCTACCGGGCGCTCGTGCAGCATGGCATCCGCTGGCGAGACACGCTCTATCCACTGGAGGAGCTGCGCGGGCAGACCGGCTTGGAGCGGAGCTCCCCTCCGGTAGGGACGCGAGGGGGAGGGCCGGATGAGCGGTGAGCCAGCGCCGCAACGACGCCGAGGGCGCCCTCGCACGTCACGGGGTCAGGATCCCACCTCCCGCGAGACGTCGCGCCCGGCGTATCGGGATCTGGCCGCGCGTACGGACGTGCTGAGCTGGAGCAAGGGTACGTTCGCCGAACGCGAGGGCTGGCTGTGGGACGAGGTATGGGCGCTCGCGCGGGCGCAGGGGCGCCCCGCCCCGCCCCGCCGCCCGCTTGATCAGGTGCCACAGCCGGACGAGAGCAGCCCGGTCTTCCCCGAGGGAAGCCGTCGGGCCTATCGCGATCTCGTGGGGCAATTGCGCCGCTTGGCAGTCCTCAGTGACGACGATTTTGCGGCAGAAGAGATCGCTGCCTGGGCCACGCTGTGGGTACTCGCCGAGCAACGAGGAATCACTGAGCCGGAAAGCAGCGCAATAATTTCTGCACCTATGGACAAAGACGGCAAAATCTAGCCAGTCATGAACGAACGTGCTATGTTTGTGGGCAAGCAAAAGGCGGGTTCGGCGCAACCTCAAACCCGCCCGATGCCCTGTCAATTCGCGGAGCGGGTGACTGCCCCGTTGCTTTGCTGTTGCATTGTACCGGGCGCCCCGCCCCCCGTCAACGGGAGGAGTGCGCCCGATGCCCGCCCCGTCGTCTCCCTCACCGGACGATCAGCCGCCGATTAGCCCGCACGAGCTGCTCGACCTGCTCGGCACGCTCCTCGATCGCCCGGTGGGCTTCCACCGGGTCCTCGCCGATGTCGGCGGCGGCGCGACCGCTGGGCTCTTCCTCTCCCAGGCCCTCTACTGGTCCAGGCGGACCACGGACCGCGCGGGCTGGTTCTGGAAGACACAGCAGGAGTGGCAGGCCGAGACGGCCCTGACGCGGCGCGAGCAGGAGACCGCGCGCGCCCGGCTACGGGCGACCGGCGTCCTCCAGGAGCGCCACGCCGGTGTGCCGGCGAAGCTGTACTTCCACGTCGACCTGGCGCGGCTCGCGGCGCTGCTGCGGGGGGTGGCGGGCCAGGATGGCGGAAACCGCCAACCAAGGATGGCGGGAAGCGCCGCCCTTGCCGGGCGGAAAGCGCCAGACCAGGATGGCGGGAAGCGCCAGCCATTAAGAGGAGCAGAGACTACAACAGAGACTACGCAGAGACTACTACAACAACACGCGAGGGCCTTCCCCACAACGGAGAAGGCTTCGCACCCCGACGATGTTGTTGTTAACGCCCCGCAGCTAGTCCAATCATTGACGGAGTTGGGGATCACGGCGGGGGTGGCGCGACGCTTGGTCGCCGACCACGACCCGGCGGCGGTGGCGCGGCAGATCGCATACCACGACCACGAGCGCGCGGCCGACCCCGCCGATCCCCGGCTGACGCCCGGGCGGTTGCGGCGGCGGATCGAGGGGGATTGGGCACCGCCACCGGGCTTCGTGCCGGCGGCCGAGCGTGCGCGGCTTGCCGCTGAGGAAGACCGCCGCAGCGCCGACGCCCACGCCGCTCGCGTGGCTGAGGACGAGCGCCATCGACGGGAACACGCGGCGACCCTGGCCGCCGTGGGGGCCACGGCGGCGGACCAGGCGGCCTGGCACGTCCTCCTCACGACCCCGACGCCCCTGCCGTCGCTCTTCCGCACTGCCCTCTTCCGCTCCCCGCACGAGGGGATGCCGCCGGTGATCATCCTCCGCACCGCCGAGGAGCGCGACCGGGCGCTCGGCGGTGCTTATGCGAAGGTGCGTCAGGAGTTAGAGTGGCGGTTGCGCGCACGGTTCCCTGCCCACGCACGAGCCATCCTGACGGGCGCTGGGCAAGTGCGCTACGCGACCAGCAACGAGTGCGCGGAAGAGCTTGGGCGTGGCCGACACGAAGGTGATCGGGCGCTGGACAAGCAGCTCGGCTAGCATGCTCGCACGGTTAACTGCCCGTCACATACCCCCACGGAGCAGACCTCGCCAACGCATCGGGGTACACGGCGTGGTCACTTCTGTGCCGACCAAGAGGTGTGACCAGCGTTGAAAACCGCGTCAGCGCTCGCAACGTCTCGGCCAGCGATATGATCGGTATGTGTACCCCGAACCTCTGGCGAGGTGTGCCACGGAGCGCCACCGCCACTTCCGGCGGATCCGCCGCGCCCATTTGGAGCCGTCGCCAGCAGGTGCTCCTGCTCCCACAGCCGGGCGCTCAGGGCAACGTGTTCCAGCCGCTGCCGGTCTTCAGCACAAAGATGATGCCGCACAATGCCCGGCGGTCAGACCGCTACGCTCGCCCGCCTCGGTGGTGCGGCGGATGAGTTGGGAGCAGCGGTGCCATAAGGGCGTACAAGTCGTCGGGGACCAGTGTTTCTCTATTCAGCGCTGGTAAACGACTCACCCCGAGCACCGATTATGCAACGAGTAGGTAGCTTCAAGAGCCTTGCAATAGATGTGTGTAGCTTGACTTCATCCGGGATCGCTATTGCACCACGCAGCCAATTAGCCATGAACCCTGCCTGATCTTCCGGTGTCTCACCTTTGAGCATCTTGACCAACTCTGCTTCACAAGCCTCCACCTGCGCATTCGCCGCCTCAAGCGCACGGCGTGCAACGTATTGCTCATCGCTAGTGAGATATACATGGCTGACGACCTTAGCTAGATCCTCCTCAGGCATGCCGGAGTTGAGTAGGTTGGGGAGGTCATACGTATTTTCTTTTAATCGCAAAACTGCATTTGCTCATTACCAGCTACGCAGCTCGGGGTTTTCTTTCACCCGCCTCGTGTAGCGCTTGGCGATCTCGTATTCCTTCCAGATGTTGCCGTCAGCCGAGTTGCAGGACCGGTGGCTCGCGTGCAGGTTCGACTCGTAGCCATGCAGGTAGTCCCGTGCCCAAGCCTGAATCCCCTCGTCGGCGATCACCAGTCGTAGTCGTCGTAAGCCACGAACTCCTCGATGAGGCACCAGGCGAACTCGTGGAGCAGCACCAGGTCTGCAGGCTCGACCCCGACGCGACAAAAAACAGTCGGCAAGCTCGCACCCGACCTCGGCAAGCTCACACCCGACCGGCGTATCCCTCGCAAACCTCGCCGCGACCCCTCCGACACATATTTGCACTCAGCGGTGGCAGAGAATTTGGAGGGTTCGGCGAGTGTTTCCCGCACCATTATTGGAGTGGCATCGTCACGGTCGCTCGTTTTCCTGCCACCCGTGACAGCAAGCATGTGTCAGGTAGGCCATGGCGGGGTTTGATCCCTCGCCACCACCGCCGCCTTCGTCTGGCTGGGTATACCGGGCGTCGTTTCCGCTCGACGGTTACGCCCAGCTTTCATTGCCCTGGCGGGGCCGGAAGTTGCGGCCAGCCAGCGCTTCGTCATTGTTGTGGATAACTCGGGGTTCTGACACCATGCATACTCATCGCATGCCGCCGTGCAGTGACTAAGCAACGCATTATGTCAACTTGCGAGCTAGTTAAAAATGTTCTGGAGGACGATCTCACGATCGTCTTCTTTAAGTGACATATCCTGATATCAACATAATAGCAGAACTCTATTATAGGGTTAACTATCAGAGATTAAACTATAGGTATTAAGGAAGGGGGGGCCATTTCCGCGCACGAAGCTGCGTCAAAGGGGGGCCATTTCCGCGTATATTGGGGGTCCGATTCTGCGTTGATAACTCGGCTCATCCACAGGGGTTATCCACAATTTTAGGGGTCAATCGCGCTGGAATACCTCAGCCGACCCCCGACACGAGCACTCGGGGGCCGATGGGTGGGTTTGACTTCTTGAGCAAGAGGCCGCCGCGCACGATCTCCACCTTGGCGTCGGGGTAGACGATGAGGACCTGGCGTAGGGCAATGTGCAGCTTCTTCTTGAAGTCCTTGATGTCGGCATATTCCTGGCCGAACTGACTCTTGAGCGCCTGTAGCGAGATGCGGACCCCGGCGGGGCGATTCACGCGGTGTAGCCGGTGGGCAAGCCAGGTATAGAGATCGAGCGCCAGCGCCGAGTGCTTGATCGCGGCGACCGCTGTGTGGTCGAGCGGCACGGCGTGGTCCATCAAGGAATCGTAGAACTCCTGGGTGAGGGTGATCGATCCGGGCCAGGCGGCCCGCTGGTCGCCGTCGTGGCGCTGCCAGACATCGAAGCGCTGGATGATCTGCGCGTTCATTGTCACATCGTGGCCGCCGAAGCTCATGCCGAGCTGGAGGCGACAGGCAGCAAGTGCCTCCATTTGCTTCCAGAAGGCCGTGTAGCCGCCCTTGGCGCCGCCGCTGGTGTCGATGCCCAGGATGCGCAGGAAGTCGCGCACGGAGTCTCCTGCGGGCACCTCGAGCGATTTGCGCCGCTTCGCCTCGCCGCAGATGTGCATCAGGAGCAGTCGTGGCCGGGTGCCGTACGGCAACTCCTGGTGCACCCACTTCCCCGCCTTGTAGATGCGACCGGCCTCGAGGAGCAGCGAAACGTTGCCGCTCTCGCGCTCGAAGCTAGTCCCCTCGACCGCTTTCCTCGGCAGGCCGACCTGGCAGAGGACGGAGTGCTGAAAGTCGATGCGCTCCAACGGCTCGCCCTGGATTTCGACGGCAGCGTCAACGATGCGCTGCTTGATCGGCGTCAGCTCCCCCATGAACGCGCTCCTCGCCGGCCGGCGGCCTACTTCAACGATCCACCGCTACTGGCGCGGGAAATGCTGGTCGAGCAGACTGGTGATCTCGTCGATCATCTTTGTGCCGCGCGCCGCGCATTGGCTCTTGACCCGACGGTGTAGCTCGGCGGGGATCTCGAGCGTCAGGCGCTTGGTCTGCACCTCATTCCGCGACTCGACCCACTCCTCGATCGCCGGTGTGATGACCGCGGTCTCCGCCTTGGGCTTCGGGCCGAAGGGGATGCGCTTGCCGCTCATAACATTGCCTCCAGTTCGTCAACCAGTGCCCCGATTTCCCGGCTGGCCGGGCCCTCGGGGTCGAGTTCCATCACCGTGCTGCCGCGTGCCGCGCTCTCAGCGAACGCCACGCGCTGCGAGATCGCCGCCTTCAGCACCGGGTACTCGAATCCCGCCAGCGCGTCGGCCACGTCGCGGCCGATGGCCGTGTTTGCGATCTTGCGGTTAATCACAAATGCGGTTTTGAGATTTTCCTTGAATGCGCTGGCCTCGCCGATGAGCGTGGTGATCTCCGAGGCCGCCCAAACATCGTAGGGTGACGGCGTGATAGGGATGAGGACCAGGTCGGCCGCCATGATCGCGGCGCGGGCCAGCTCGTTCACGCGCGGTGGGCCATCGATGATGATGTGGTCGTAGTTCCTCGCGTGTGCCGGAATCTCCCGGTGCAGAGTCTTCGTCGGCAAGCCGATGACTGGGAAGAGAGGCGGGGTCTCGCGCGCTTCTTGCCAATCGAGCGCCGAGTGCTGGGGGTCGGCGTCCACAAGCAGCACACGTCGGCCGTGACGGGCGAGAGCCATCGCGACGTGCACAGCCAACGTCGTCTTGCCGACACCGCCTTTCTGGTTCAGCAGGGATATCACAGCCATAAGCCACCCTTCATACACGTAACGCTACGTACAGCCTGGCGAAGGTGTACGTACATTATAGACAGCATGGCGCATTGATGCAAATGCAGTTAGGCGCAAAAAAAGAAATGCGCGAACGGATGCGCATTAAAGGAGTAAAAAACAATTAACCAACCTATTTGAAGGGATATGCCGCCTACGGGAACACCCGTTCGGGAATTACTTGTGTGAGGGGATTGACAACGATAAAAGTGATCAATATCCTATGGTTAGTCCTGAGAGGACTCGGGACAAACGAGGAGCAAAACTAGCCCATCACTATTAGGGCGGCGCGGCAATTCGAAATCACCAGGACGGTGTGACGAACGCTAATTAAATGCTGACCACAGTGTTGCCGATGGGCTAGGGCGCTGTGCGTGGGCGTAGAGACGCTAGAGTGCGCAGATTCACCAACTGCTAGGTTGGTATCTCTGCGCCCTGGCCTGCATCTTCTGAGATGCCTCTACACCACGCACAGCGCCTATTTTTTTGTTCGTGAGACGGCAGTGACTGCGAGGGATCGCATGATTCGAGGGCCATGAAAAAGAGGCCGAACAGGGGTGAGTGCCTACCTCATCCCCGCCGGCCTCGGCAACCAAGGAAACAGCGTCCGACCTCTCGGAGGGAGCGCCTACCAAGGCCTGCTACGTTTAGGATAGGCGTCTCGCCCCTCCGAGGTCAAACCGACCCGAAGGGAGACTCTCGACATGGACACGACAACATTCATCTCGCTCGCGGGCGTCATAGTTGCTGCCGCGAGCCTCGGGTATACGATCTGGAAAGACCGCCACAAGCGCAAAGGGTAATCCCGAGGGGACGCCGCCGAGCACCAGGCGTGGCAGCCGGAGAGACGGCAACTTTGTTCGATAGGCTATTGAGCGCGGCAGCAAGCGCATAGATTACACAGGGATGATGACCTTGTCGATTACACGCCCAAGATAGCCGGGAGAAACTACATCGTTATTCGTGGCACCGATGGTCTTCAGGCGAACTACGAGATGTATCTGTATTTGAAGTAGGGGTCGGTTTAGGGCGATCTCCGCCGACCATAAACCTGTGCAAACCTTGGAACTTGTTGACTGAGGCGACAATATGCTTGATCCCTATAGGGGGCACCCTGGCCCAAGCGTGGGCCAGGACAAGCGCGCGGACGTCGGCCTGGCTCGTAGCCCGTCAGCGCAGTCGCTTCAGCGCGCGGTTCGTCGCCGCCAGGTCGAAGGCCGTCGGGTCGAAGGGGCCGCCGAGCCAGACCAGCATGTCCCGGTATTCCCGCCCCCGCCCGCGCCGCAGCGTCGCCAGCAGGTCCGCGTAGCCCCCGATCCCGCCGCAGTCCTCCGGTGGGCAGGCCCCGCCCCCCGCCAGGCAGACCGCCCACTGCGCACCCGGATCGTGCCACAGCAGCCGCTCGACGATGATGAGATGGTCCCAGCCGTCGCCGAAGTCGTACTCGTAGCGGAGGGTTGCGCCGACGCCGGGGGCGACCTGGCCGAGCGGCGTTCGCCGCGTGCTCGCCTGGAGCGGATCATCGCTGAGGAGATCCGGGTCGCCGTAGACGGTGTCGCCGACGACGAACTGGTGCAGGTGGCTATCGGTCCAGCCGAGCGCGGCCTGGAGCACCCGATGGAGCTTCGCCAGGGTCATGGTGCGCGGCACGGCGAGGCGCCGCCAGACCAGCGGATCGCTGTCGCTCAGCGTCACCAGCAGCTGGACGCGCGTTGGCGGGGGCGGGGCCGGACGGACGACGTCCGGGGAGTGCTTTTCCTCCGGTCCCGCCGACTCGGGTGGCGGGGTACTGACGACGCGCGGCGGCCCGCTCGGCGGCGGGGCCGACTGGGGGAAGTGGCGGAGGGTGGGCAGCCCCGGCGACGCGGGGCCGGGTGCGGCCTCGCCAACGGGGCGGATACCCCGTCGCCCTGCGCGCACACGCGCCCACCCCTGCCGCCGTCGGCACTCAGCGTCGCCCATCGCCCGCCCCGTGGTCCCCGACCGTCTCCGGTGCCGCATCGTCCAGGGTCGGCGGGACCGTCAGGAGGCCGAGTGCGCGCAAGAGCGCGCCCGCCGGGCCGCGCACCAGTTCCGCCATGCGGGCCGGCAGGGCAGGGTCGGGGGGCGGGTTGACGCCCCCGTCGTCGAGGTCGCCGCGCAGCAGTTCGCCCTCCACCCAGGCCCGGGGGACCGGCTCGCAGATCAGGTAGCGGAGCCGGTCGGGGATGTCGGGGTACGGGCCGAACGTGCAGAGCGTGTACGACGCGGTGGCCGTCAGGCCCTCGACGAGGGCCGGGTCGAGGTCGGGGTCGGCCGGGTCGTGCCCAGGATCCTCGGCGATCCAGCGCACGGCGCACGGGTCGAAGCCGTGGCGAGCGCCGAGCACCGGGGCGACGGCGGGGCCGAGGCGGACGAGCCAGGTGGTGAACGGCTCGGCGGTGACGACGACCACCGTCCGGCCGGTCGCACTGCGGTACAGGCGCAGGCGGTAGGGCCGGTGGAAGCCGAGCTGTTGCGTGTATGCGCCCTGCTCGTCGATGATCTTCAACATCGCTGGCCCTTCCAGTTGCGGTGGCCACCGGATCAGCGGTTGCGCGTAGCCCCAGGCGCCCAAATCGGGGCACGTTACCCGGCAGGGTCCCCGGTCATCGACGCTATCGCGGCATACGCGGCAGTATACCAACGCCACCGGCCCCGTCACCGCCCCAGGCGCTCGATGCGCTCGGCCCGACTCAGGCCGCCCGCCGAAGAGTGCCGGTCTGCTACAGCGGCGGCACGCACCACCCGTTGGGGGTGTCCGGCGCGAACTCGAGGGTGCAGTGGTAGGAGCCGCCCGGCGTCAGCAGCACCGCCCGCGCCCGGTCCGCGCGGAGGTCCTCGCCCGATTCGAGCAGGTAGCCCCATTCGTTGGCCCAGGCGACGACGAGATCGCCGCCGCTCACCTTGCCGCTACTGATCGCGCCCGCTGCCACCCCGCGCGCCCGCAGGAGCCCGGCGGGGTACCCGGCGACCAGCGCGCACCCCGCGTTCGCCGCCCCACCGTCGGCGCGGTACCACATCCGCGCCACCTTGCGGAGCCGCTTTGCCCCGCTGGTTTCTTCCCCGGCGGTCATTGTCCACTCCCTGCACACGCCGTCGCCGGGGGGGCGATCAACCCGACCGCCCCCCCGGCGACGCGCTCAGTATTCCTCGGGCAGCAAGAGCAGGGTGGAGGAGCGGTCCGCCTCGGTGATCACCCAGACCCTGACGGCGGGGTCGTCGCCGACCGGGTAGCTCGACACGAGGCGGAACCCCTCGCGCAGGCTGAACGCGTTCTCGCGGGCGTCCTCGGGGGGGATCGCGCCCCAGTCCCCGGCGACGTGGCGGGCGAGGAGGGCCGCCGGGGTGATCCCGGCGGCGGCGAGGAGGCCCAGCGCGCCGGGGGTGATATGGGTCAGGCCGAGGGGGAAGAGGGCGCGGGCATCATTCGTGGTCATGGCGGGGGCCTCCCTGGGGTGGGGTGGGGCTGGCGACCGCCGCCCGACCCGGTAGGACAGTGACGCCGTGCCCGTCGAGCAGGGTCGCGACCTCGGGGGGCACCGGCTCCCCGGCCAGTCGCGCCAGGTCGTCCCAGAGCGCCGCCAGGGTGAGGGGTTGGGCGAGCGGGGCGGGCACGCCGCCCGCCCCCAACTCCGCCACCAGGGACCGCATGAGGGTGTCGATCGTCGTCATCGCATCCCCCCTACGCCGCCTCGTCGAACAGGTCGGCCAGCGCCGCCCGCCCCCGCGCCCGCACCGCCTCGGTGTCGATCGCGGGCAGGGCCGCGCCCCCGGCGGGGGGCTCCGGCTCCGGGTCGGGGTCGGGGGTCGGCGGGTCGAGGGGCATGTACCGCGCGACCGTCGCCAGCGGGGCGATCGCGCCGAAGGCCCAGCCCTCGCGGGCCGCGCGCCGCTGCACCGCGCCCAGGTGCTTACAGCAGCCCGTGTGGAAATAGCCGGGGCAACCGCACGCCCAGCCGACCGGGGTGCGGGCGATGGTGTGGGTCGCGCCCGGCTCGGACTGGGCGGCGGCGCAGTAGCGGCGGGCCTCGACGACGACGGCGACGCGGACGCCGCAGGTGCGCGCCCGCCCCCGCGCCTCGATCTCCCTGGCCCCCTGGGGCTTGCTGAACTCGCGCATGGTAGACTCCCTCTCGCGTGGGGCCTCGCGGCCCTGCTGCACCTGGGCCTCGTGGGGAGTGCTTGCCGGCGTTCCCACGGGGCCTTCTCGCGTTCGTCGAGGCGTTTACTAAACCTCAACTAAACCTATTATAAACCCCCTTGTCAAAACTGTCAATAGGGGTTTAGTATGTGTTTAGGAATTGGGGGCTGCGCGAGAAAGGGGCGGGCATGAAGACATTGCGCGAGTGGCGCGCGGAGCGCCTGCTCGGCGTGAAGGCGCTGGCACGCCTGGCGGGGGTGTCCAACACGACGATCATCCAGATCGAGCACGGGGAGCAGGTGCCGATCTTCCGCACGATCCGCAAGCTGAGCGAGGCTCTGGGCGTGGAACCGCGCGAGGTGGCGGAGTTCGCGGCGGCGATCACACACCACGGCGCATCGGGCGAGGTGCCGGAGGGAAAAGCGGCCGCGTAGAGTGACCTACGCGGCGCGGCGCTCGCGGCGGTTGCATCGCCGACGGGCAGCGGGAGTGTAACAGGCCACGGCGGATCGGGGGCGGGCATGGCAAGCACAGTCACCATCGCGATCACGGTCACGATCGAGGACGACACGCGGACGGCGGGGGCAGCCGTCGCGCCGCCTGGGGTGGACACGCCGGCGGACCCGCTGGTACCGCAGGCGCGGGCGCTTGCCGCCCGGCACGGCGCGCTATCCGCCAGCCTCCTCCAGCACACCCTGGGCATCGGCTATCGCCGCGCCGCGCGGCTGCTCGCACAGGCCCGCAGCGACTGACCGGCCCGCCCCCTACCGGTGGTGAACCCGAGCGAGCCCTCTCGAAATTGCGGCCCGCGGGCCGCACCGCCGACCCTCGCGCGGGCGAGCGGGCCGCCCCGCCGCGCGCCCTACCGTCTGGAGCCACCGTCGCTTCGCCCTCTGCCGGGGACGCAGCGGCCGGGGCCTCGCCCGGTCAAGGGTGGAACCGCCGCAGGCGGCGCGCCGCGCCCTTGACCGGGCGGGGTGGCCACTATGCTCAGGGGTGAGGGCAAGCACGGGACATCATCGCGGTGGCGCAGCCCGCAGGCGGAGCGACCGCACCGCAAGCGGGGTGGCCGGGTGGGGCGACCGGAGCGCGACGGTCGTAGCCGCAGCGGAGGCCGTGGCGTGCAGGGCGGGTGGTGGGTGGTGGGCGAGAAAGATCCAGCCGATTCAACCACTGACTGCACGTCCTGCGCGACTACTAAGTGCCCCATTTCACGAATAGTTGTAGGGATGGCCGGGGGGTGGTAGCCTACGCGGCACCGGAGGAGGTGCGCGATGGCTGGCCCGGCCCCGGCCTATCAACCGACGTTCTCGGACGCGCAAGTGGCGGAGTGCCGGGCGTTGATCCGGCGGCAGAGCGCGCCGCAGGCGCGGGTGTACCGCGCGAAGCTGGCGCTGCTGCTGCATGGGCAGCCTGCCCTCGATAACGAGGCGGCCGGGCGGCGGCTGGGCAAGCACGCCAATTGGGTGCGCTATTGGCGCAAGGCCCAAACCTCGCCATCGCCCCTCCGACACATGTTTGCACCCGGCAGTGGCAGAGAATCGGGATCGCTAACGGGTGGCTCCCCCACCACTACTACGGTTTCGCCGTCACCGCGGCGCGTTTTCCTGCCATTCATCACTGCAAGCATGTGTCAGGTAGGCCGTGGCGGGGTTTGCAAGGCCTGGGCGACCGAGGGCTTCCGGCTGGCGGACAAGAGCGGGCGCGGGCGCCAGCCCGTTTTCCCCCCCGCAGCAGGTGGCGATGGTGAAGGCGTTGGCGTGCGAGATCCCCGCGCAGCATGAGGAGCCGCTCGGCCGCTACAGCACCGCCGACCTGGCGCGGCTGATCGCCGCGCACCCGGAGCGCCCGCCGATGAGCGCCAGCACGATCTGGCGTATCCTCGATACCGATGCGCTCAAGCCCTGGCGGCACCAGAGCTGGCTCTTCCCGCGCGACCCGCAGTTCGCCGCGAAGGCCGGGCGCGTGCTCGACCTGTACGCCGGGATGTGGGACGGCGTGCCGCTGGACCCGGCCGACTGCGTGCTGAGCGCCGACGAGAAGACCAGCATCCAAGCGCGGGTCCGCCGCCACGCGACCACCCCGCCGCTGCCCGGCCAGCCGCTGCGGGTCGAACACGAGTACGCGCGCGGCGGGGCTCTGGCGTACTTGGCCGCCTGGGACGTGCGGCGCGGCGGGGTGATCGGGCGCTGCGACACGACCACGGGCATCGCCCCGTTCGGCGACCTGGTCGACCTGGTGATGCGGCAGGAGCCCTACCGCGCCGCCCCGCGCGTCTTCTGGATCGTGGACAACGGCAGCAGCCATCGCGGTGCCGCCGCCGCCGAGCGCCTGCGGGCGCGCTATCCGAACCTCGTCCTGGTCCATCTCCCCACCCACGCCTCCTGGCTCGATCAGATCGAGATCTTCTTCTCGATCGTCCAGCGCAAGGTGCTGACGCCGAATGACTTCCCCGACCTCGCCGCCGTCGTGCAGCGCCTGCTGGCCTTCGAGGCGCGGTACAACGACACCGCCGTGCCCTTCCAGTGGCGCTTCACCCGCCAGCACCTCGAAGGCCGGCTCGCCGCGCCCCCGGAGCTACCCCCGCCGCGCCCGGCCTCAGCCCCGCCGCCGCCGATCACCGCCGCACACCTCATCGCCGCCTAACCCGACAAGGATTCACGAAATGGAACACTAAGGTGTGCAGGGAGGAGTTTCGACCACAACCTCGCGGTTTCTATACTTGGAAGATGCAAAGCACTCGTAAAACCCGCCAAAAGAAGATGTACGAACATCAGTAGTTGTAGGATAATGCACCTCAGCCGGGCGATCGCGCGGGTTATATGACGGCGGAATCCTGGCATTTCGACCATCTGAAGGGATCGACATGACTGACCTGGTCGAGCGGCTCGTTGAAGAAGAGGGGTGGGGCGGCCCCGGCTTCCCGCTGCCGCCTAGCAGCGCCTCGCTGTCGAACGGTCGCCTAAAAAATACGCCGGCGAACCGGGCGCTCCACCCGCAGATCACGCCCCAACACGTTTTCACCGACCCGGCGCTCGTCGCGCGCGCCTACTTCGCCAATGACAACGCGATCGTGCTGCACGGTGCCGTAACGTCCTCGCTACAGCACCTCATCGACGCGAAAATGGAAGTCGATTGTATCGTGACCTCGCCGCCCTATTACGGACAGCGCGATTACGGCGTCGAGGGCCAGATCGGCCTCGAAGAGCACCCGCAGCAATTCATCGACCGCTTGCTCGAAACCTTCGACCTGTGCTGGCACGTCCTGCGCGACACCGGCTCGCTGTGGATTAACATCGGCGACACCTACTGGAGCGGCAAGGGCGCGCACAAGAGCGGGGAGATCAAGCAGGGTGCGCGCCGATTCGGCCTGCGCCCGCAGGACCGGCCCGGTGACGGCAAGTGGGCGCGCCCGAAACAGCAGCTGCTCATCCCGCATCGCCTTGCGATCGCGCTCCAGGATCGCGGCTGGTTGGTGCGCAACGATAATGTGTGGGTGAAGCCCAATCCGGTGCCCGATCAGGTCCGCGATCGCTGCTCGATGTCGCACGAGTACGTCTTCCACTTCACGAAAAGTCGCTGGTACTACTTCAACCAGGCACCGGTCGGGCGGATGCTGCCATCCGGGCGGATGCTGCCGCCGCTCGACACCTGGGAGGTGCGTACCGCGCCCGGCAATGGCAAGCACCGCGCGTCCTTCTCGGAGGAGCTGGTGCGCCTGCCGATTCTTGCCACCACCCCCCCGCAGGGCATCGTCCTCGATCCGTTCAACGGGGCGGGCACCTCGACGGCCTTCGCCCGCGCGAACGATTTCCGCGCGATCGGGATCGACCTCAATGAGGAATATTGCGCGGATGCCGTCGCCAAGCTCAAGGCGCTGGAAACGTTGCCAGGCGTGAAGATGGAGCACTGATATGCCGCGATTCCTCTCCCAGCAGACGCTGAAAGGGGCCGTGAACCGGCTCGCGGCGTCGGAAGCGGCTTCGAGCCTGGCCGACTACCTGGTTTTCAAGCGCGCCCTGAAACGGCTGGGCGACGAGGCGCAACAAGATGGTGCCGCGCCCGACGCCCCGCCGCACGTCGTCACCGGCATGCGAGCGAAAGCGTTCGTTGGCGCGATCAATGAGCTGACCGCCCGGTTACCCTTCCAGGGCGATGAGGTCATCACGAACGTGGACAACCCTTACTATGTGCCCTTCGGGGCCGATCGCGATGCGACGCGGGGCTATCGCACGAAGAAATTCCCCTCGAATGGCTCCTCCGACACGGTGAGTCGTTGGCAATCCCGCAGTTTGCGACCACTCGCCCTGGTGCCGGATACGAGCCCGAAGGCCTACCGCCTCGAGCGCCGCTCGGCGCAGGAATTGGAGTCGTTCTTCCTGCGCGAGGGGGCCGGCAACTCCTCAGGGCAGCGCCCGCGACTCCTCGATCTGGCGATCTGGTGGTTTCGCTTCACCGATCTGGAAGGGCATTTCCAAACGGAGGTCATGACCGAAACCCTCATCAACGCCGTGATCGCCGACTTTGCCCTGAATGAGGAAGAGATTGCCGGTATTTTCTCCACCGCTAATGCGGATGTTGTCGCAGACGATGCTGGCGATGCGGGAATCGATGACGCGCTAGAAGTCGATGATGACGATGCCGAGGAAGAGGGGGAGGCATGACCCTATCCTTCGCCGATAGCATGGCCGACCCTAAGAGCTATTTGCCGCCCGCCCCGCAGGAGCGCGCAGCGGCCAGCGCTCGCCCGCCCGCGACGACCGAGGCAACGCCCGCGATCGCCGCTGACGCCTCATTCCAGCTGCACGTCGATGCGGTGATTGATTATTTGAAAGCCCAGGGCTTCGTCTTCGAGCCCTGGCAGGTCGGCGCGTTCATCACCGCCGTGCGCACCAAACCTTTCGTCATCCTCGCGGGCATCTCCGGCACGGGCAAGACCAAGCTGCCACGCCTGGTCGCCGACGCGACGGCCGCTGAGTGCCATACTGTCCCCGTCCGACCCGACTGGACCGACAGCAGCGAGTTGCTCGGCTACGAGCGCCTGAATGGCAACTTTCGCCCGGGTGAGTTGCTGCGCTTCGCCCAGGAGGCCCAGCAACACCCCGAAACGCAACACTTCTTCATCCTCGATGAGATGAACATCGCCAGGGTCGAATACTACCTCGCCGAGGTGCTGAGCCACCTGGAGGAGCGCCGTCCCGACGAGCATGGCCGGGTGGTCTCCGAACCGCTCGTGCGCAACGTCGGCGATATGGCGGGCGGCGCGGGGTGGGACGATGTGCGTCTCCCCGACAACCTCTGCATCGTCGGCTCGGTCAACATGGACGAGACCACCTACGGCTTCTCGAAGAAGGTGCTCGATCGTGCCTTCGTGATCGAGTTCTCCACGATCGAGCTCTCGGAGGTCGGCAGCGTCGAGGCCGGGCCATCAATGCCAACATTGTGGCCGAGCGCCGCCTGGCGAGCCCAGGCACTCAGCCTCGCCGCGCACCCGGAGCGCCACGACGAGAGTGTCGCCGCGATGATCGAGACGCTGACCCGCGTCAATGAGGTGCTGCGGCTCGGGCAGCTGCAATTCGGCTATCGCGTCCGGGATGAGATCGTCATGTTCTGCCTCGCCGCGCAGCAATGCGCGGCCACCTTCACCACCGCAGAGATGGGCACGGTCGATCCCCTGGACCTGGCGATCGCCATGAAGGTGTTGCCCCGCATTCAGGGCGGCGGTGCCACGATCGGCAAGGTGCTCGCTGGCCTCCACTCCTGGGCCGCGCCCGACACCGCCGGCACCACGAACGAACCTGGCTCCGGCGAAAACGTTGGGTTCCCCTTCTGCGCCGCCCGGCTCACCCTGATGCAGGCCCGGTTGAGAGAGTCGGGCTTCACCAATTACTGGCTCTAGCCATGGCGACACCGCCGCTTCTCAAAGTGACCACGCCCTTCATCAGCGTCGAGGTGCATGGCCGCCGCGATTCGCGCATGGGCACGCTCCTCGGTGAAGCGCCCGTCGTCGCCAGGCTCGCGATCGACAGTAGCACGGGGCCGATCGCCGCAACCTGGAGCGGCACCGGCGGCGCGATCAACGCTTGGCGCGAGGGGGTAGAAGGGCCGCATTTCTTCGAGGAGACGACCTATCGTCTCCACGCGAAAGCCCTTGTGGGCGATCGCCCACCCACCCTCACGCACCGCGACCCGTATCTCTTGCAGAGTATCGATCCCTATCCGGCGGACCGGGTGTGCGTCGGCCCCATCAATTTCCAGCGCCAGGTGGGCCTTAGCACCCTCACATTCCGTGTCGGGAACGAGACCTTGCGCATCACGATCGAGGTGTTCCCGGTCAAGCTGGATTACGAGCGCGACTATCAGACGCTGCTCTCCGCTGTCGCGTCCTCCTCGCGCGGGCTGGCGCTCGAATATCTCCGCGCGACCTATCGTCAGGGCGCGACCGAGGAAACCGAGCAGGCGACGGATCTTGAATGGGTGACGTTGCTCCGCGCGCAGATCACCGCAATCGATCGCGCGGTGCGCTACGTTAATGATCGCCCCCAACGCGCGCTCACCCGTGAGGCGGAGAACATCCCGGCGGAAAAGATCAAGCGCAGCGATGCCTCGGTCCGCCGGGCCATCATCCAGGGCCGGGGGCAGGGGCCGTGGCTCGATGTGCCTTCCATCGGGCGGGTCCGGGGAATTCTCCCGGCGATGCGGAGCCGGGAAACGCTCGACACCCCGGAGCATCGCTGGTTGCGTTTCAGCCTGATCTCCATCCGTGCCCGCCTGGCCGAGCTGCACGCCGCCGTCGTCGCCGAGGTGCCGAGGGGGAAGGGCGCAACGCGCGCGGTCCCGCCACGGCTTGAGAAGGAAAGAGAAGAGCTTGCCGGCTTCCTCGTTGCGCTGGACCAACTCCTGAGCCTGCCCGTCTTCGAGGGGGTGCAGGGCGCGCCGCCGCCAGGATTTGCCTCGCTGACGCTCCTCGGCGGTATCGGCTACCGCGATGCCTATCAGGCCATCATGGTGCTGCGTCTCGGCCTGAGCGTCGATGCGGGCGCGCTCGACCTCTCCGTCATGGACGTGCATCACCTCTACGAGGCGTGGTGTTTCATCGAGCTGATCCAGATCGTCGCGCGCCTCACGGGCGGGCAGGCCGACTTGACCACGCTCCTGCAAGTCGAGCGCACCGGCATCAGGGTGCGGCTCCGCCAGGGCAGCAAGAGTCGCGTCGACTACGACACCACCGTGCCCAAGATCGAGGTGTTGTACAACCAGACCTATCCGGGGCTCACCGGCGCGCAGCGACCGGATGTGGTGCTCCGCTTCCGGTATGCCGGGTGGCCGGATCTCATCGTCGTGTTCGACGCTAAGTATCGCCTTCGCGCCACGGCGGAATACACGCGGCAATTCAAGATGCCTGGGCCGCCGCCAGACGCGATCAACGCCTTACACCGCTACCGCGACGCGATCGTGCTGGGGGATCGAGGGCGTGGCCGTCGCCGACCGGTCGTCAAGGGCGCGGCACTCTTCCCCCTCCCGGAGAAGGAGTGCGGCAACTTCGCCGCCTCGCGCTTTCAGGAAGCCTTGGATGTGCTCGGCATCGGGGCCTTGCCGTTCCTCCCTGGAAATACCGGCTTTGTCGAGGCGTGGCTGCGTGGCTTGCTCGCACTGTCTCCCGGCGAGCTGGCCGAACCAGGCCCGCCCTTCGCCGGCCTCGCAGAGAAGCACCAACGCGCCCTTGCGTCCGCAAAAGTGCTGTAATAGCCTTCGCTCTTGCAAAAAAATTGCGGCGGTGAACGAGCGACAGGACCGTTAAGTAGCGCTGTTACCCTCCTCATCAAGTCTCGCTCGGCCGCTATTCCGGCGATTCTTCCCCACACCTCGCCTCGTGCTGTGTGACGCCGACGTGTCGTTCGCGTGGCAGGAAAACAGGGCACCGTGGGAGGATGAAACGGCAGGCGAGCGCCGAACATACCCCTCGAGCGCGTCGCTGCTACTGCCATCCTAACTACACGTCGGCGTCACCGCTGATATGTCGAGGCGTGCAGATCCTCTTCGCCGACAAGTCCGCCGCGGATCGACGCGCCGCACTCAAACGGGTCGCCTGGCACTGGAGTCACACCGCAGGCGCATGACAGCGCAAGCTCACCAACGCCGCGATCACCAGCGTTTCGGCACCTACTCGGCGCAGATAGCGTCATCGAGCGGGTGAAGGCCGAGAGCGGCGAGATGGATTAGTGCACCGTCTACGCGCAGCAGCAGCTCTTTTAGTTACGCTCGATTCGCTTCTATGCGCCAGGGTGAAGAATCGCAGCGCGGCGATAGATGCCGATCGCATCGATCGGATCGTGCTCATACGTGGAAACTGGCCCCATGCCGTTGATTAGCTGCCCCAGCATGACCGCAAAGCCCGTGGGGGTTGCAAGGAAGAAATGAACCTGCCGGATTCCTCGCCACTGTTTCCTCGCCGCGTTCACCGCATCGATAGTGCGGCGCACGGCATCCACGGCCTGCCCTGGCGTACGGAGGTCCATCGGTCCCTCCCCCGGCCCGGTGATATGCACGTACCCCCGAAATTTTGGTAGCGTGTCCTTGGTTTTTCCGATTGGTGTCTCTACATCGTGCCCTATGGTAACGATCACCGCCAAGTCTTCGGAGGAGATGTCACTCTCGGAACATCGGATGCTGATCTCGGCGGCTTCCCTATCAGCTTTCAGAGACCAAATCTGGTCATCGCGTAGCGGATTTCGCTGCCTCCATCCGATCTCGGTCCCGGTCGGGGCGAGGAACGCTGCGCCTAGCGCCATCGCTGCGGAAAGCGTGCACAGCCCACCGGCCTCCACTCGGCGACCATGGGCAACCTCCCGCACCACTGTAGAAACGGTTTTCAGGGCAGGCAATAAGCGGTTGCTCCATATGTCCGCCTCGGCGATCCGGCCGTCGAAGCGTCCTGCCCAATCGAGGCTGAGCGCGGTACCCGGCGCAAAGGGTGCCTTCTCACGCGTTTGCAGATTCAACCGAATTGGCGCGGCGGGAGAAAGCGACCGGTGTACTTCCCTCAGGCGGCGATGTAGTACGCGCTCAGCGATTCTTGCCGACTCGCCCTCATCAATCGGATCGCCCTGTACCCTTGTGATGTTCCAGCGTTGCAAATCGTCGATTCCCGCATGTTCGCCTACTGCCGCCGCCGCCTCATCGTAATTCAGGGCACCGGCCGCGACGGGTTGGACGAAGAAGGAATCCCCTTTCCGTTTGCGATTTAATATCTCCGGTATTTCGATCTTGGTGATCGCCGGGGAATCTTTCACTTCAACGGTGAGCCAGAGCAATGCCGCCGCCGTTTGTGGATCTTGTATGACCCGCCGAAGCTCTTCTGGTGTTGGTTCCGCATCGAGATCAGTAATGTCTTGCCAGGTAGGGATGCCGTGATCATGCAGCGCCTGGACCACGAGCTTGACCTCATGTAGGCGCGTTCGCTTGTAACTCACGAAGGTCTTTCCGGTCGGATCAGTCACTGGCCCCCTCCTTGAATGGCGCGGTCGGCGGGTTCTGAGCGATGATTTCCGCCATCCGTGTAGCGCGCAATGGCGTATCGGGAAACGCGTCGATCACGGCAGCAGGAATCAGGCGCATGGTTAGATCCGAATAGGTATAGCCATAACTCCGCCCCTTTGTCGGGCCTGTGAGTTCCACGAGGCGCGCGAGATCATGCGCTGCTAGGTCCACCCCACCGAACGCTTTCGTGAGCACTTCTGCGCGCTGCTCATTGCTTGGACGGCCAAAATCAAACACTGCCGCCGCGCGCCTGTGAACGGCGGGATCGATCGCCGAGGGACGGTTGGTACACATCACGACCAGCACCGGCAAGCGATCAGCCTTGAGGTGGTCCACTCCCCGTATGAGCGCATTTACCCCCGCCCGATCTTCGTGGTGCATCTGGGACAGCTCGCGCGACTGGGCAAGAGCGTCTGCTTCGTCTATGAGCAGGATCACCGCAGACGCGGGTTTCTCCGAATTTCGCGGACGCACGACCGCATCGCCCACCTCGCGGAACGCTTGCGAGATGAGGCTTGTCATCTCGCCAACCCTGCCGCTCCCGCGCGCGTTGAGGCTCAGGCGCATCAGCGTTACCGGGATGTGCTCGGCTTTTGCGAGCGCCTGGCCGAATGTCTCAGCGAGCGCGGTCTTCCCCGTACCAACGTCCCCGCCGAAAACAAACAGTGGCGCTCGCTCGCGGAATGCTTCGACAACAGGCAGCACCTGCCGATGGTGACGCATGCTCCACTGCTCTAGCAGTGTCGGGTTGAGGAGCAGACGTGCCTCAACGAGTAACCGGTGCTTGATCTCATCGAGGCCAACAAGCGCATCGTAGCGCTGTCCTGCAAGCCGATTAGGAAAGGTTTCTACTGTCTCAAACACATCAAGATTGGTCTCTACCATGGCACAAAACTGTTTCGCTGCATGCCGCGCCCGCCAGATGCATAGGCTCGGTCGCCGCTGATCCAATAGCCCTCGCCGTCCTCGGGTTCATCGCAAGTGGTCCGTTGGATCGGAAGGGTCGCTGTGAAGGCAGTACGGTCGCTCTCTGAAATCTGCCACCACTTGCTTGAATAGGTGAGGTAGCTGAACTTGCTGGCACCTACAATACTGATGCCAGACCGAACGCCGCCGGACCGGCCGTCGGCCAATGTGCCGTCGGCCCGCACCTCGTACTTGAGCGAGACGACGCGCGCCGCACCACGCTTGAATCCGACCTCGAACGTTTGAAGGTAGCCCTTTGCAAGCATCTGGGCAATCTCTTCAATGTATTTCTCGATCATCTCCAGCGAAGGCGCATCATAGTAATGGTAGAGCAGGCGGAGATCGGAGGCGATCTTCGACGCAATATGGCGAGCATGGGTGATCGTAAATGTGTCGCTCCGCGTGTAGGAATAGCTCATCTTACCCCCTGAAGCTTGGCCCAAGCACTAGCCGCCACTCCTCGACCGCTCGCGCCTTTGTGGTGGCATACGCGGCATTGGCCAGTGCCTCAAGCGCATCGGTGGCGACCGCGAAAATCTTCTCCCGATTTTGCCGTGTATAACTGGCGGCGACGTTGTTCTCGGGATTGACTGGATCGAAAACCTCTATCTCTGCACTATTGGGTCCCGGAAGTTTTCGGACCTGATAGTAGTCAGCAAACCAAATGCGTTCTCGCAGGTTTGAACGAACGATGTATTTGAAGAACGCCTCCATTGCCGCAGGATAATTAGAGAAATCCGTCCCGCCATCGTAAAGGTGGGCGCAGACGAGCTCGATCATGAAGGATTTGAACCGTAGCTCCGAATCGCGCGCCTTTTGCTGCCCCACCCACCATTTGAGTAGGCGTGCCACCTGGGCATAGTTACTCGGCGAGCTACCCTTCCGTTTCCAAATGAACTCCAGATGGCGTGAGACGCTGGTGCGAACGCGCCGGCCGGTATCCTTCTCAATGAGATAGCCCACGTTGTCAGCTTCACCTTCGTAAAGCACCGGCACCACATCGACATCGACATAACTTGCCGTGCGGAAAATCAGTTTGACGCAGTGGTGTTGCGGCTCGAATTGATCATCGTCCAGTTGCGGGTAAGCTTCTTTCAAGCGATCCCGTAGCCAATAAACCAGCTCTTCTTCTTTGGTTGGTGCTTCGGCCGCCTTAACATATACAGCGAGATCCATGTCGCCGATCGTCCTTAGCGCCGTCCCTTTGGCCACACTGCCGGAGTTGAGCATCTTGACCAGGGCATACTCCGGCGCTTCCTCCAGATGCTTTTCCAGTCGCTCGCGCAGCCGCTTCCCCTGTTCGCGATAGTCTTTCACGCTATCGGCGTCGAGGTTTACCTTGTCCTGTGCGAAGGCGGCAATAATGTTGTGGTCTACATGCGGCATAGCTGCCCACCCTCTCTTATTTAACGACGTTTGCTGTGAAGTCCCACTATTCCCGGGGTTCGAGAGCATAGTAACCAGCGGCGGAATAAGAATTAATGTTCTATACGTTCATTATACGCTACCTGTAACCTGCCTTGGATACCTATAGTGCACGGTGTTCGCAATACCTACCTTCCAATGCCTCAACACGCGGAGGAGGCATCTATGCCCCCTCCGCGCCGCGATCACTTTTCCCGGCGAACGCCCTTGAAGGGCTCGCCATTCTGCTTGCCATTCATGAACTGGCCGGTGGTCGTGTTTCGCTTCGTCCAGATGTTCGTCAAGGGGTTCTTCACCTGCGATCGCCCTTTGACCGGCCCGATGCGGCCACCGCCCGGCTTGCCGTTCTTTGCCATGTGCTTGGCCTCCTGTCGGGTCATCGTCAAGTCACTACTGAGTTTTATGCTTAGTTCCTGGTTACACCGCCGTCACTTCTTCGGTCGCGACGGACTTGCCGATCGCGGCGGGCTGACGCGTTCCCAGGTGCGCCCCGGCTTCTGCGTCGGTGGCAGCGGCTTGTCGCCCGGCTCGATCGTCACCGCGCGCGGCTTGGGCACATCGCCCCCGCGCGGCCCGCGTTCGACATACTCGCCTGGCCGGTGCGGCGTCTCCCCCGGCTTCTGCAAATCGCCCGACATGGATACCCCCAGTATGTTTATTGGTTCGTGTGCCCTGCCTAATCTGTACGGGGCAAGGGTCGTTAGCACTCAGGAAGCGCCAGCAAATTATTGGGATCGTCGCCATCTGCGGTTGTCTTGAGGTATTTGCGGCCGTTGCGCGTTGCCACGATCACATCGGCCGTGCGCCCACCCCCCGAGACGTAGAAGCTATGCTGCCCCGTCTCGATCCAGGTAATGATCTGCTCCTGGGGATAGCTTTGTCGCCCGCTGGCGGTCATGATGCCGAGATGCGTGATCCGTTCGTGAGGGTTGTAATGCCCGCCGCGCTTGGTCACGCATACCACTTGAAACCGTGCCACTGTTGTTCCTTTCGTTGCTCGCACAGTGTTTCGACCGGCGTCGTCCTCGTCCCCTTTCTCTAATCTGATTCACTGTATCAGATGAACCAGTGGACCAAAAAGAAGGCCCGTCTACGCGGGCCACCGGTACATATATTGTTCCCCCCCGGTGGGGGCGCTGACCCGCGCTCGCACGATCATGCCCGCCTCACTCAGTTTCTTGAGGCGTCCATTGACGGCGGGGAGTTTGAGGTCGAGCGCCTCGGCAATCTGTGGTGCGGTGGCTTCCTTCAATCGCTGCAACGCGGCCAGCGTCTCACGATCGGTCTCGCCCGCTTTGCCGATGATTCCCCACGTCCGGGTGGTCTTGATGTCCAAGGCGATCAGCTCCAGCGCGGCCAGTGTCACACTAAGATCTTCGCGCACGTCATCGGATAAGCCGGTTAGGAGCAGCACACGACCAGGATATTCAGTCGCGATTCGCCCATAGACCCGCCCGAATACTTCGCTGGCGAAGCTGTAATCCATGACCTCAACGCCTTTGAGGTCCACGACCAGCGTTTCTCCTGCTGCTAGCGCGGCCAGCCGCGCCTCAAGCTCCTCGCGTACCTCGCGTCCGAGCGTGCGCCCCCACAACTGCACCTGCTGCTTGGCGTCCAGGCGCTCCCTGACGGATTCCGCCTCGCGTAAGATGAACTTCACCTCCTTCACCTTCTTCATTGAATCAGATTGTAGAAACATCCCGCTCATTTGTCAAGCTCCTGCATTGGCTTCACGGTGGCCTTTGTCGGTAGGGCGATCGAGAACTGGGTACCCGTGAGCGCCGGGACGATGAATTGCCGACAGGCGACGCGATCCATGCGGTAGTAGACTTTTCCTTCGCCAGAACGGATGTGTACGGTGCCACCGTGCTGCTGCGCCAGTCGGAGCAGCAAAGGCAAGCCGTGGCCGTGAGTGAAATCATTGTAGCGCGATACCCGCCCATCCGTGCTGAGCAGGATAGCCTCGATGTCCGACGAGAGGTATGCGTAACGGTCGTTGCGGCTGAGCGTCCGGCGAATGCCATCGCCGTGATCGGCGACGACGAGTTCCATGAAGCGGTCGGCCCCATCTTTGTAGATCTGCATGGCGATGATGCCCCCAGCGTTGGCGGCGTCATCGTGATGCTCGAGGATATTGTGCGCAAGCTCGGACAACATGATGCCGATATGCGAGGCTTCGCGGCGGCTATATTTCAAGCGATGGCGCAGTGCAGCGATAAGGTTTTTGAGGATGATGGCGAGGGTGTTTTCGGAGTCGATCCGGGTCAATTCCAATATTTCCGGATTGCGGCCAAAATAGCCGCTGACGAATTGCAGATGGGCGGGCCGCACATCGCAGCGTTCCGTGATGGCCGCCGGCAGGATATGGAAGAAGCCCGCGCGTTCGAGGAAGCCGCCTGCGCCAGCGTTGTGCACAGCGAGTGTCACCACGCAGCCACGGTTTTCCAGGTCGATACAAAGATACACAAGGCCAACCATCGCGAACAGATCGATGAAGGCAAGGCCGCGCAGGTCGAGCGTCACACCCTTCCCCTCCGACAGATCGCTGCGCTCGATCAGGCGCAAGAAGTCATCGAAGGTCGTGACGGTAAGTCGATGCTGAGGGGGGCGAATTATCACCGGTTCGCCAAGGGGTGCTAACAATGTATGGCCAACCCTTCGCTGACTCCGTGCCGACCTTAGAAACAGGTGTGACGAGTACTGCGAAAGGATAAAGCTGACGTATCTGCGGAGTAACTACACTTTCATTGTCGGTTGCCCTCGTAGAGATCACCACCTCAGCAACCCGCCCCGCTCAGCCCTCGCCGAAGGGGAAGTGCAGCACCTCGACGGCCTTGCGCTTCGTCGCCTCGCCGCGCCGGTCGTAGCGCGCGGTGGTCGTCGGGGAGGCGTGGCCGGCGAGGCGCTGCACCGTCGCCAGGTCGATCCCCGCGTCGAGGAGGTCGCCGACGAAGGTCCGCCGGAAGTCGTGCGGCGAGAGCTGCGCCACCCCCGCCTGCCCCAGGCGCTTGCGGAGCACCTTGTAGATCGCGTTCGACGACAGCCGCGCCCCGGCGATCCGCCCACCCTGCGCCACCGGCAGGAAGAGCCCGCCCGGGCGGTCCCCGCGCCGGGCCACCCAGGCGGCGACCGCCCGCGTCGCCCCGCCCGTCAGGGGCACCAGCCGTTCTTTGTCGCCCTTGCCGTGGCGCACCCGCAGCGTCGGCGGCTCCGGCGTCCAGTCGGCGAGGTCGAGGTCGGCCAGCTCGGAGCGGCGCACCCCGCCGACGTAGAGGACCGCCAGGAGGGCGGCGTCCCGGATCCCGGCCGGCGACGGGTCGGCCAGGCAGGCGCGCACGAGGGCGGCCAGCTCGCCGCTCGTCGCCGCGCGCCCGGCGGGCAGGCGGCTGCCCCGCGCCCCGCGCACGTCGCGGATGCGATCGTACTCCTCCGCGCTGAGGAGATTGAGGTTGCGGGCGTAGCGGGTGACGCCCCGCAGCGCGGCGAGGGTCAGGTTGACCGTCGCCGGGGCCGCCCCCCGCGCCAGAAGCCGCTGGCGGATCGAGGCGACGTGGGCGAAGCGCAGCTCGTGCCAGGGGAGCGCGTCCCAGGGAATGGGGCTACTCCCCTCGTCGGCGAGGAGCGCCGCCACCGCCTTCAGCCGCTCGGTCATCGTCTGCCGCCCCTTCGGTGACAGGCTCGCCAGGTAGGCCAGGGCCGGATCGCGCAACGGCCCCGGGTACCCCGGCCTGGCCGACGCAACGTCGCCCCACACCAGCGGCGCCTCAGCGTCGGGCATGGTCCCCCCCCGCCGTCAGCAGCCGCTGCACGGCCCGAACCACCCGCTCAAGCGCCGCCAGCGACCCCAACACGTCGCCCGGGAGTTCCAGGCCGTGATCGGCGCCGTCGACCACCACGGCCTCGACCCCGGCCGTCGCGCGCACCGCCGCCAACCGCCCCGCGTCATAGAACGGGTCTGCCGTCCCGATCGCCACCACGGCGGGGGGCCGCGTGCGTTGCATCGCGGCCCAGACGTGATCGTCGCCGAGCACGGGGGTCAGCCAGATCGCCCGCGCCTCGGGGGGCACGATGCCGGCGGCGAAGAGCCCCGCCATCGCGATCGTGCCGAGGGACTTGCCGAGCAGCGTGACCCACTCGTAGGGGCGCTGGGCCAGCGCGGCCCGGCAGGCGGCGCCGACGTCCGCGGCGAGCCGCCGCTCCCGCTCGGGTGCGGCGAGCCCCCCGTAGGCGTACTCGAGCGCGAGCAGATCCGCCCCGGCCTCCAGCAGCAGGCGCGCCGGGTAGTGCAGCAGCGGCATGTCCGCGGTGTAGCCCGACCCCGGCAGGACGAGCGCGAGGTCCCCGGTCGGCGCGGCCTGCCGCAGGAACTTGTGCGGCACCGGAGCACCCCCGGTGCCAACGACCGCCAGCCTAACCCTGGTGACCATCCGCCCGACCCCCCCGTGCTGCGACCCCACCGAATCCACCGCCGTTGAGGTTCGACGACTTGTCGATAACGTTCCCCCTAAGGGCAATTAGGGTGCCCACTGTAGCCCCGTGTTGGTGGCGCGTCAAGGCTGGGCCGGTACCCGCCACGATGGCACCAGGGGCGAGCATCCTGCTCGCCCCCTTCCCGTAGCCTCGGTGAGAGGCGGGGCCAGTGGACGGCGTCGCTGAGGGGCCATGCCGAATAAGCGTTCGGGTGGCGGTCTACTGGGGGAGCGAGGGGCAGGCCGTCCTTTTCGTACTGCGGGGCGGTTCCCGAGTCGGCGCTCAGTACGCCCGGACCAGGCCGTGGAGCCGCGACAGTTGCTCCCGGAGGACGACGGCGTCGGTGCTCGCCTCCCAGATCGCCCCGACCCCGCCGTATTCCAGCGCGACGACCCAGGGCCGACCCCACGCCCCGCCCCCGACGCGTGCCAGCGCCCGGGCCGTGAACGCCCAATCCGCCTCGGTCAGCGGCAGATGGTCCAGCCACCGCCCCAGGTAGGGGGCCAGCGGGGCGGTGTCCGCCCCCTTCCCGCGCAGGTACGCGTCCCAGCGCGCGTCGAAGACCTGGAGGCCGGTGAGGTGGAGCTCGCGCGTGCGCGCCAGCGGCAGCGCCCCCAGGTACGCCCACGGGTCCACCCCGAGGGCCCGGGCGCTGAGCCGCGCGTGCGACAGGTCGAGCAGCAGGCCGCAGCCGACCTCCTCGACGACGGCGCGGATCACCGCGGGCTCGCACGCCGGGCGCAGGGCGAGGCCCGGGTGGTAGGGCTCGTTCTCGACGACGATCCGCCCCGGCCCGAAGCGCGCGACGAGGGGGCGCAGGTCGCGGATGAGCGCCTCCGCCACCCGCGCGCCGTCCGCCGGGCGCGCGCTGTCCATCGGCAGGTCGGGGTGGTCGCGCGGGCGCGGCGCGAGGTGGACATTGACGAACGGCGTGTCGGTCTGCGCGAGCAGCGCGTCGATCGCGCCCCACTCCGCCACCGCCCGCCCCGCCCCGTCGGTCACGACGCCGCGGCCCTGGCCGACGACGAGATCGAAATGGACATAGACCGGGCGCAGTCGGCGGGCTTGCGGGACGAGGTCGGGCCACGCCGGGCACTTGAAGTAGTCGACCGCGATCTGCCCTCGCGCGAGCAGGTCGGCCGCCGCGTGCGAGTAGTGGACGGCGAGCTTCATCGGGGTGCATCCATCCTGGGCGCGGGCGATCCCGGCGATAATGAGGAAAATCCCCCGACCTGGCACCACGCCCGCTATCCCGGCCGGAGGCGTCACATCCCGGCAAATCCCGGCGATAAGCGCCATTATCGCAGGAATCGGACGGCGGGCGCTCTCGGGCAAACGGCGCGCTGCTGAGTGCCGCCCCGTCCCCCTACCGGCGGTGGACCCGAGCTGAGCCCGCCCAGATCGCGGCCCGCAGGCCGCACCGCCGCTCCCCGCGCGGGCGACCGCGCCGCCCCCGCCGCCCCCTACCATCCGGAGCCACCGTCGCGTCGCCCTCTGCCGGGGGCACGGTGGCCGGGGCCTCGCCCGGTCAAGGGTGCAACCGCCGCAGGCGGCGCGCAGCGTCCTTGACGGGGTGGGGTGGCCGCCAGACTGGGAGCAGAGGGAGGACGCGACCGCACACCCCCCGAGGGGCGGCCGCCCGCGATGGCGATCGGCGGCGCACGATTCGCGCCCCCCGACGAGGGTAGCCCTCGTCGCCGCGCACGCCGCCACCGTTCCCCGGCAGCGCCGTGGGAGCACGCCCGGGCCGGCCTGGGCGGATCGCGCAGCGGTGCTTCGTTGCTGCGGGCAAAACCGTGAGGGTCCGCGCATGGGGGGCCGTGCCCGGCACTGGGGGACGCCGGGCGCGGGAGGATGGGGCGGGGGCGGGGGATAAATGGGGGGTGACGACACGATCGCCAACGCTCGGCCGTCACCCCCAGTGTAGGGTACGGCGCGGCGCGGGACATCGGGCGTACGACGGATTCGCGCGGTGTGTGGCGCGGGGACGAGGCCCTGCGCGACCGCCGCAGCCACGCCACGATCCCCGACGAGTCGCCGTTGACGACCCTGATCCGGGCCTGCGGCGACGGGGGCAGCGGCTCTTTCCCGCGTTCCCTAGACCCGCACGGGTATCCCGCCGCCCGATCGCCACCCGGCGTGGAACTCGCCGCCAGATCCGACGTTAATCATGGTGACAACGCTGATCAGGGCAAACGCCGCGCGAGCGGCGGACGCAAAGCCTATGGGGCCTCGGCGGATCGGCCAACAGCGCCCCCCGCCGAGACAGCCCGGGTTACCGGCGTTCACCAGCGCCTTGCCAGCGTCCACCTGCGGGGGGGCGCCATGAGTACCGCATTCCAAGGAACTCCGACCCCCGCATCGGCGGGCACCGACCTCGTCAGCTGGAGCGGTGGCTGGCGCTGGCCCGCACGCCCAACGTGCCGCTCTGCCTGCTCCTCCTCCCGCTCGTGCCCGGCGTCTCCCGGCCGGGCACACTCCTCCTCGTCGGCCTCCTCGCGCTCGGCGACGCCGCCGCGCTCGCCCTCCTCCTCCATATCCCGAGCCCCGGAGGGCTGCGCGCCCTTCCCCGCCGTCCCGGTGCCGACCCTGCTGCTGCTCGCGCTCGCCCTCACCGTGGGACGCCACGGGCTGCGGGGCCTGCTCGCGGGTAGCGGCGACGGCCAGGCTGGCGCTCCTGGCCCTCCTGGGCGCGCAGGCAGGGCCACTGGCCGCCCGCGGCGGGGCGGCGGCGGAGCGTGCCGGGCTCGGGTGGGGCGCGCTCGTCGTGGCGGTGGCCCTCTGCCTCGGCGCCTTCCTGGGCTTCGCCGCCCGATGGGAGGGACGGGCGTCGCCCCCGGCGCTCCCAGTACCCGATGCCGTGCCCGTCGTACTGCCGCCGACCCGGCCCGCGCTCAGCCCGCGGGAGCGGCAGGTGCTGGAGTTGCTGGCGCTGGAGACGGACGGGGAGCTGGCCCTGAAGGAGGTCGCCCGCGAGCTGGGCATCAGCCGCAACACCGTCAAGACGCACATGGTCCGTCTCGCCCGCAAGCTCGGGGCGGCCGACACCGGCCGCCCGGCGATCCTCCAGGCCGCCCGCCGCCAGGGCGAATTGCCGCCGGAGCCGCTCGCGGGCCAACCCGGAGAGGCCGACGCCACGCCGACCCGCCGCGCCGGGTGATCTCGACAGCGGGGAGATACGACGGCGTGGAGCGGTAGGTTAACCCAAGGTGTCATCCATCACTCACCCGCGTGGGCGATGCCCTCCCCGGTACCCGTGGGCTACGCTGTCGCCGTGGCGGACCAACCTCTCACCAGGGAGCGCAACACCAGGTGTCTCAGGACCAATGACGATGGCCCATAGGCGGATGTCGACGGGCCTCGCGTACTCACCATAGGCGTGGGAATAAGGCCAAGGACGAGGATGGAGCGAAACGAGGGCCAAATCGGCCCGTTGGAGCGGGCTTGGCGCACATGCCACTTCCCGACCGTGGCGATCGCAGGCCTCGCGCGCCCACGGTTGATCACGCGCGAGGGCTTTGCCCCGTGCGCGTTGTTGCCGGCCGAGGCGACGGGCTGGGCGCGTGAGGCGATGTTCGCCTGGCTGATGCTCGACCTCGAGCGGCGGCATAGCGGGGGGCGAGGCTTGAACGCGCGGTTGGCGCGTTACGACCCCCCGCAGGGTGACTAAACCGAAGCGCCGATGGGATCTACATGGAGGGCCTGGGAATGCGACTCCGGCGCGGGAACGATAAGGGCCTCGGCCAGGACTTGCAGCTTGCGGCGGCAGCGCGACTGGACCTCGGCGGTGCGGGTCGCCAGGTCGGCGAAGAAGTGCGCCATCTTCTCCTGGACTTGGGCCTTGGTCCCGAGGCAGGTGTTGGCTGTCACCTCCTCGCGCGCCCAGGCCCAGATCGCCTCGTCGGGGTTGAAGTCGGGGCTGTAGGCGGGCAGGCGGACCAGGCGCAGGGCGAGGTTCGGCGTCGCCAGGTACTCCCGCACGGGCTCGCCGCCGTGCGCCGGGCCGTTGTCCCAGATGACGACGAGCGGGCCGGAGTACCTGGCCCGCATTTGCCGCAGGAAGGCGGCGCTGGTCGCCGACGAGCTGGTCCCAGTCAGCTCCATGTGCTCCGTCTCCCCGCTCTCCAGGCAAACCGCCGAGTAGTAGCTGGCTTTCTCGCCCCAGCGCGGGCAGGTCGAGTCGACCAGCGCGGGCTTGCCCTTGAGCACCCACTTGGCACGCAGGTCCGCGTCGGCCCGGAAGTGCGCCTCATCCGCGAAGAAGATCTTCGTTCCGCCCGCCTGCGCCTCTGCCAGCAGCGCCGCGTATTCCTCGACGAAGGCGGCGCGTTTCTCCTCGTCGGCCTTGAGCAGGCGCTTCTTCGGACGCTTGTAGACGAAGCCCAACCGGTGCAGGTAGCGCGTGCAGGCGCTGCGACAGAGCCGGACCCCGCAGCGCGCCTCGATGAATTGGCGCACCACCTTCCAGTTCCAGTTCGCCAGCGCGATACCCACCTCCGTCGGGGCGGCCTGCACCGCCACCTTCAGCCCCGCCTGGGCCTCGGCCCCGAGGGCGGGGGGGGACCGCCCGTCTGCTCGAACGCCAGCGCAGCGGGGCCATCGCGCTCGAAGGAGACCAGCCAGCCGCCGATCGTGTGGGCGTCGCGCTCCAGGAGGTCCGCGACCTTGCTGGCCGACCAGCCCTGCGCCAGTAGCCAGAGGGCGTGCCACCGCTCGCGCTCGCGCGACGTCGGGGCGCGGTACATCCGGTCGCGGACCCGCCGCGCATCCAGCCCCCAGCGCGCCAGCGCACCCGCGATGTCGGCCATGCCTCCTCCTCCCGCTGCCGAGCCAATTCCAGCGGGGAGCATACTCGACGGCCATGTAGATTTCATCGGCGCTTCAGTTTAGGCCGCGCAGGCAGCCTCAGGCGGGGCCGCGAGTGGGGCCATAGGCGATCGATGGGTTCGCGCGACGGGCTGGCGCGGCGATCAGGGTGCAACCCGTAACCGGCGTGCCTCCGAGCCGTTCAATTCCTACCAGGATGCTCATGTTCGTAGGAACGGGGCGGTGTGAGAGTGTGGTGCCGGGCATCCTTGTCGACGGGGGTGCCCATAGTCGGGAGGGGTTTCCATGCGTGTCCAGCGATCGCCGCTCGCCCTGGCCGTGGTGCTGCTGCTAGCGGGGGGCCTGCTCACCCAGGCCCCCGGCGCGCGCGCGGCCGGTGCGACGCAAGCGGAGGCGTGCTTCGCCGAGACCAACCAGTGCGTGCGGGGACAATTCCTCGACTACTGGGAGCAGCACGGCGGGCTGGCCCGCAACGGCTTCCCGGTGGGGGAGGAGCGGCGGGAACTGCTGGAGGACGGCAACGTCTACACCGTGCAGTATTTCGAGCGGGTGCGGCTGGAGCTGCACCCCGAGAACCAGGCCCCGTACGACGTCCTCCTGGGGCAATTCGGACGGCGCATCTTCGCCGAGACCGGCATCAGCTTCCAGCAGGGGGTCGCGCCGCGACCGGGGCTGACCTATTTCGCCGCGACTGGGCACAATGTCGCCGACGACTTCCTGGGCTATTGGCAGGCGCATGGCGGGTTGGCGCAGTTCGGCTACCCTGTCGGCGAGGAGTTGCAGGAGACCATCGACGGTCACGGCTACGCGGTGCAGTACTTCGAGCGGGCGCGCCTCGAGCGCCACCCCGAGAACGTCGCACCCTACGACATCCTCCTCGGCCAGTTCGGGCGGCGCGTCCTGGCCGAGACCGATCTGCTGGCCGAGCCCAACGCCTTCGGCTACGTTGGCCCCGGCCCCTTCGGCTACCTCTACATCACGAATGAGGCCGCCCGCCAGGTGCTACGCGCCCCGGTGGCGCACGCGGAACACGTCGACGGCGTGCTTCAGGAGTTCGAGCACGGGCGGATGGTCTACCTCTCCGGCCGATCCGCCGGCGAGGTTGCCATCGTCGCCCTCTGCACCCGTGGGGCACCGGCGGATCGGGCGGGGCAGTGGTTCGCCTTCGCGGATACCTTCGCTGAGGGGCAGGAGCCGGGCGGCGGGTCGGCCCCCGTTGCCGGGCGGTACCTGCCCAAGCGGGGCTTCGGGCAGGTCTGGCGCGAGAACAGCGCCGTGCGCGACTGCCTCGGCTACGCGACGACCCCCGACGAAGTGCGGGTGCCGGTGACGATCCAGGCGTTCAGCGACGGGCGGATGCTCACGACCGGCGTCGACAACACCATCGACGTGCTGTCGGCCTCGGAGAAGTACGGCTTCGCCAGCGGGGCCAATGGCTTCTTCCTGCGCTTCTTGCGACGCTAGGCGATCGCCTAGCGCGCACCTGAAGATAGGGTGGCCAACGACTGCCGGGCCGGAGGCACCATGCCCCCGGCCCGCGCATTCCCTGGTGCCCTCCGCCACCGTCTAGCGGTTGACACCAAGCTGATTGGCCCCGTTGTGATTCAGCGGCTCGCACGTGGCCGTGCCGTTCCGGTAGTAGTCGAACGCGTAGTTCGGGCGCTCCGCGTCGGCCTTGGTGGGGTCGTTGCACCACTTCACGTCGCGATCCTGGATGAAGATATCGTAGGCGCGCACGGCGGTGTTGCGGCCATCCCGGTACCCCTGCCAGATACCGAAGTACATCACCCCATCCTCGGCCGCGCGAATGCGGTTGGCGACCGCCGTCCAGTTCTCGTCCAGCCCGGCCTGATGGGCATTGACGTTGATCTCGGTGATGTACTGTGGCACGCCGGGCCAGAGCAAGGACGCGTAGTCCAGCGCCGCCGCTTCGTAGTCGCCGAAGGTGTTGCTGGCGTACAGGTGCGGCGCGACGGCCTCGTACTTCGCCCCCTGGCTCCCGCGGGCGAAGTCGCGGAAGTAGGTGTCGCCGGCGTCGCGCGTCGGCAGCGAGAGCATGAACTTCATGTTCGGATGGCTGTACTCGTACTCCTGGCGCAGTTGGTTGACCGTGTCCCGCGCCGTCGTGCCCGCCGTGTAGGCATCGCGCCCCACGTAGGGCTGATGCTTGTCCGGCTCGTTGCCGATCTCGATGTAGAAGAGGGTGTTTTGCCGGTTGAAGATAAAGTTCTGGATGTTCTGGCCGGTCGCATCCCCGCCGATGGAGCTGTAGCGCAGCAGGTTCTCCACGGAATTGTAATCCGTGCAGTGCTCGCCGGTGCGGATGATGACCGTCCGCACGCCGCCCCAGTTGATGATCTGGTCGAGCATCTGCTGGGTATGGCTCACGGTGTTCAGCTGGCAGTTGCTCGGATCGTCGAAGCGGGCGTAGACGCGGTGCGTGCCGGCCTTCATCGCGGTCAGGGAATCGAGGATATAGTCGAAGCGCCCGTCATTGCCAAGGGAGCCGGAGCCCGTCTTGATGCCCGACCGATCCGCGAGCCAACCGGTGGTGTTGTCGCCGAAGTTGATGCCATCGGAGGTGATGCGGGTGTTGTGGGTCCCGTCGCCACCGGGGACCGTCACCATCACCGCACCGCGCGTGCCGGTAACCAGCGGTGCGCCGGTGATGTTGTAGCCACCGAGCGCCTTCCAGCCATCGAAGCCGAAGTCGCTGGCAGACAGGTTCGGATCGCCGCGCAGAACCCGGACGTAGAGATCGTTGCCAGTCCCCCGCGCGGCGACGACGAGGAAGTTCTGGTCGACGTCCGCATCCAGCCGCACGTTCGCGGTGCATGTGCCACCAAGATTCTTCTCCGTGCACCCGGCGTTCTTGACACACCGCTTGATGATCAGATTGTTGCTACCGTCGCTCGTCTTAACGTAAGCCTCATACGTTGCGCCCCGATACGGGCGGTACTCGAAGCCCTGCGCCTGCAAGCCCCAGTTCGTCACCATGATCTACTCCTGTACACTCACATCATTTGTCGTCACTGGTCGTCGCGGTGTCCTCGGCTGGGCGGTGGTCTGATGAGGTACGGCTCCGCCGGCCTCCAACTGCGGCGTGCACCTGTGTCCGCACCCAGCACGGTTGTGGTTGGCATCGGGCCCTCCTCCCGCTGCACAGTCAGCGTAGGGGTGGGGGCGGGGTCGGCGGCAGTCCCGGCGCGGGGCCAAACATGTCCCCGCGCGCGGGCACAAGGGGCACCCCACGGGCAGGGACGGCCGCGAGCGCGGGGCGGGGACGGCGACGCCCCCGGCCACTCGGTCGGGGGCGTCGGGTGGGGTGGTGAGGTATGGCTGGTTATCAGGGAGTATCGAGCGTCGGCACCCCGCCGCCATCAGTCCACCGGCGGAACCGGCGCGACCATCAACCGTTCGACCTTATGGCAACTCACGGCGGTCCGGCGGGGGCCGACGACGCGATCCAGGGAGGAGTCCGACCGATGCATACGCCACGGCTCATAACCATCCTTGCCCTGCTCGGCCTGCTGCTAGGCGGGACCCTCGCCCAGACTCCGCCCGCCCGCGCCGACGGCGGCACGACGGGCGAGGCGTGCTTCCAGGAGACCGGCTTCTGCGTCCGCGACCGCTTCCTCGCCTATTGGACGGCCAACGGCGGCCTCGCCCGCAACGGCTTCCCGCTCTCCGACGAGCGCCAGGAACTCCTGGAGGACGGCAACACCTACACCGTCCAGTACTTCGAGCGCGTGCGGCTGGAACTGCACCCGGAGAACGCCGCCCCGTACGACGTGCTCCTCGGCCAGTTCGGGCGGCGGGTCTATCAGTCGCGTTTCGTGGGGCAGGCCAACCCGCGCGTCGCCCCCCTCCCCGACCAGGCCTACTTCCCCGAGACGGGCCACAACGTGCCGCAGGCCTTCCTCGCCTACTGGCAGGCCAACGGCGGCCTCGCCCAATTCGGGTTGCCGCTGACCGAGGTCTTCAACGAGTTCATCGCGTCGAACGGCCGGGGGGCGTATTACCAGGTGCAGTACTTCGAGCGCGCGCGCCTCGAGCTGCACCCCGAGAACGCATCCCCCTACGACGTCCTCCTCGGGCAGTTCGGGCGCGACATCCTGGCGGAGAATGCGCTCCTGGCGGGTGACCCCGGCTTCATGACGCTCTACCTCACTAACGAGCGTGTGCGTGACGAGCTCGGCGGCCCATCGGACAAGGCCTTCCAGTACCCGAGCGCCTACCAAGGGTTCGAGCACGGCGCGATGATCTACTACCGGCAGGGGAGCAGCCTCGCGGGCATCTACGTCCTCTGCGGCGATCAGGAGTCGGGGCGGCTCCTGCGCCCGCAGGTGCGGAACGCGCCCGAGTACTTCTACGACCCCTGGGACCCGAGCCAGCCGGTCGGCGGCGGCCCCGGACCCCGGCCGGGGCTGTACGAGCCGGCGCGCGGCTTCGGCACGCTCTGGCAGGAGAACCAGGCGGTGCACGACTGCCTGGGCTACGCGACGGAGTCGGGGGAGACCAACTTCACCGGGCGGCTGCAGCCGTTCCACACCAACGCGCTGATCGCCGCGACCACGCCTGCGGGGCGCGTCATCTACGTGCTGTACGCCGCCGGAGTCGAGCGCCGCTACGAGCGCTACCCCGACCCGTCGCGCTAGCCCCCGGCGCGGACATCCTCCGCACCACCGCTTGCGGTACTGTTCGCCCCCCCGCCCGCTGTTGGGCGGGGGGGCGAACACCGACCTTCGACGCATCACCCGCAGTCGTTGGATGCCAAGCGAGGGCGGATGACGGCGGTGTCATTCTCGTTGAGGCGGTACTGCGGCACGACGCTATCCCAGCCGACAAAGTAGAAGCAGACGCTATCGCACCAGGCCCCCGGCTGCCCGCCCAGTTCGTCGCTCCACCGCTGGAGCTTCTCTGCGAACTCGACGTAGCGATAAGGCCGCCAGTTGTGATCGTCGATATTGATCCCGGCTTCCGTCACCTTGACCGGCACGGACGTGTTCCAGGAGCGGACCCATCTCAGGATTTTCAGTGGATCGTCGGGTCCGTAGAGGCACAGCGGCTGGTAGCCGCCCACGTAGGCATGCAGGGTGACGATCTGCACATTGTGGATGGGGCTGCCGTAGCCGAGATCCAGGTTGAAGCGATTGAAGAACGCGCCGTCATCGTTCTGGCTGACGTTATTGACCATGAGCCAGACATTCGACGGCTTGCTCCCGGCGCAGTAGTTGTACGCCTGCATGAGGCGCCGGTTGGCGTCCTCGGGACTCTCCGCCCACCGGCCCTCGACCGTGATCGGGCGCCCCGCCGCCTCGTTCGGCTCGTTGCCGAGCTCGAAGTGGATATGGCGATCGGGGTAGCGGCGCGCGAACCACTTGACGATGT